>Ga0268283_1000028_pt1 | contig 154914 bp, 139 predicted proteins | sample saktaG_13_FD_190140 | JGI IMG/M metagenome (GOLD analysis project Ga0268283, IMG submission 190140) | Saline water microbial communities from Sakinaw Lake, British Columbia, Canada - sak_2013_06_06_36m | ecosystem: Environmental > Aquatic > Non-marine Saline and Alkaline > Saline ...
TCATATTCTTCCATCTCTTCAATGGTGCATTTGTGCTTGGCAAGGTCTTTAACCGTGGCAAAGCGCTGAACCTTCTGTGCAACAAGGTCTCCATAAGGCATCGGGTGACGAACCGCAACAACCTTTATACCTTTCGCCATCAGGATCTCGATGATTCTGCGGGAGGTCTGACTTTTACCACAACCGGTTCGGGTGGCACCAACTGCAATAACCGGCTTGGTGCTTTTAATCATGGTGTCCTTCGGACCGATCAACAGGAAATTGGCACCTGCAGCATTCACAACAGAACTGATGTTCATAACCCTTTGATAGGGAACATCGCTGTATGCAAAGTTGCAGATCTCAACATTGTGTTTTTTGATCAGGGCGACCAATTCTGATTCGGCATAGATGGGAATGCCCTTGGGATACAATTTTCCAGCCAGTGCGGCAGGATATTTTCGTCCATCAATGTCCGGAATTTGCGCAGCTGTAAAGGCTACCACGTTAAAATCGGCGTTATCTCGATAATACGTGTTGAAATTGTGAAAATCTCTTCCGGCAGCACCAATAATGATTACATTTTTTTTCATGCTAACCTCGCTTTTTGGGATTGTTAAATATTGTATTTGAAATTATATCTTTCTGGAGATTGTCTGCAAACCTACTCCTTTTTCAGGAACAAACAAAGGCATAATTAAAAAAAAACATCCATTTCTTAATCCTTCAGGAGCCGCATAAGTTGTCTGAATTCATGAATTTAGCTTAAATTTGCCCGGAAACAAATGGCGAGATGATAGAGACGAAATTATTGGAACAAACTTGTGAAGCCGTAAAACAATTATATGGTCATGATATCAAACCCGAATCCATCGGGCTTGAAATAACCAAGAGGGAAATTATCGGAGATTACACCATTGTTGTATTTCCACTTCTTAAAATCTCACGGAAATCTCCTGAAGAAACCGCAAAGGAAATTGGTGTTTTTTTACGCGATCATGTGAAGGAAATAGCTGAATTTAATGTTATTAAAGGTTTTCTTAATCTGGTACTTAGCGATCATTTCTGGATAAAATTTTTGGTAAGCCAGGTTGGTGTTCCTGAATTCGGGTTCCACAAAACCAGGAATACCCGCCCGGTTGTTCTCGAATATTCTTCACCAAATACCAATAAACCGCTTCATCTTGGTCATATCCGCAACAATCTGCTGGGATTTTCACTGGCCGAAATCCTGAAGGCCAATGGCCATAAAGTTGTTAAAGTAAACCTGGTAAACGATCGAGGCATCCATATCTGCAAATCGATGCTTGCATACATGAAATGGGGAAATCATGAAACTCCCGCTTCAACCGGATTGAAGGGCGACCACCTGATCGGAAAATACTATGTGCTGTTCAATAAATATTTCAAGACTGAAGTTCTCAACCTGATTGAAAAAGGACTCACTGAGGAAGAGGCTGAAAAGCAAGCTCCCCTGATCGTCGAAGCACAGGAAATCCTCAGAAAATGGGAAGCAAAGGATCCTGAAACTGTTGATTTATGGAAGACCATGAATGGATGGGCGTATGAGGGTTTTGATCAGACCTATCGCCGCCTGGGCGTTGATTTTGACAAAATTTATTACGAGAGTGAAACTTATCTTCTAGGAAAAAGCCTTGTAATGGAAGGTCTCCAAACCGGAGCACTGGTTCAGCAGGATGATGGAAGTGTTTGGGCTGATCTGAGGGAAGAAGGACTTGATGAGAAATTATTGCTCCGCGCTGACGGCACTTCTGTATACATGACCCAGGACCTGGGTACGGCTGAGTTGCGATTTAATGATTACCATCCGTCATCCATGATTTATGTGGTTGGAAATGAACAAAACTATCATTTTGATGTTCTTAAAAAAGTACTCATAAAGCTTGGGAAAGAATATGCTAACCATATCTATCACCTTTCATACGGGATGGTGGAACTTCCTCAGGGCAAAATGAAATCACGTGAAGGGACCGTTGTTGATGCCGATGATCTGATGGATGAAATGTTCAAAACAGCCGAGGAGACTACCCGTGAACTTGGAAAAGCCAGTGAACTTTCAGATGAGGATGCCGGCAACTTGTTCAGTAAAATTGGTTCCGGCGCCTTGAAATACTTTATCCTGAAAGTCGATCCCCGGAAAAATATGTTATTTGACCCCAGGGAATCGATCGATTTCAATGGGAATACAGGTCCGTTTATCCAATATACCTATGCCCGTATACAGTCGTTGCTTGGAAAAGCCCGGATGGCTGGAATTAAATGGGAGAATACAGATGTTTCCCTGCATCAGCCGCTTTTGCCACTGGAAAAGGAGACGATTGTTCGGCTTTATCAGTTTCAGCCGGCCGTTATTCAGGCTGGCGATGAAATGAGTCCTGCAGTTATTGCCAACTATGTTTATGATCTGGCAAAGGGATTCAACCAGTTATATCAGGAATTGCCTGTGTTAAAGGAAACGAATGAAGAAAAGATCTATTTGCGGATTTTGATCTCGGAATTTGCCGGAAATATCATTAAAAAGTCAATGATTCTTCTTGGAATTGAGGTGCCCGAGCGGATGTGAAATAAAAAAAACGGCTGCCTCTTATTCTGAGACAGCCGTTCTGATAAGGGAACCAATTGCTTAGTTCACCACGATTTTCTTGTTAATGGAACCATCTGCCATGCTAACTTTCAGGTTGTAAATTCCTGATTTAAGATCAGATGTATTGATGGTTACATTGGTACGATCAGCTTTCACGCTGAGAACAACCTGTCCGATCATATTCATCATCGTTACCTCTTTGATATTTGAAGAACCCTGGATGTTCAGCACATTCTGAACAGGATTCGGGAATATCGAAATGGTAGCGAGAGACTGCTCGTTAACGCCAACACCACCTACATAGATATAACCTGTTTTCGTCATGGTGTTGCTTCCATTGGCATTTGTCGCTGTGAGGGATACGTCATAGGTGCCGGAAACGTTATAGGTTATAATAGGGTATTGAAGAGTAGATGTACCGGGTGTTCCTCCCTGGAATACCCATGACCTTGAGGTTGGGCTGCCAGTTGAAAGGTCAGAAAAATGTACAACACCACCCATGGCAACTGCGGTGACATCGGCGTCGAAGTTTGCAACAGGAATCATCGGTGCAAGGGGATCTCCGATATAAATATACATACCACCGGTAGAATTAATATTTTTCTTTGCTGCAGCGATCGATCCTGACCAACCCACTGAATCATTCAGGAATGCAGTAGCGCAAAAATCGTAATCTGAGTTAAGGACATTCCAATTGACACCACCATCGTAACTAACGGAAATTCCATTTTCTCCGGCCAGTGCGGAAGAGCCAACATAGGTTCCGGTAGATCCTGGAATATAGGAGAAATAACGTGAATACATATTTCCGTTGATGCTAAGGGTGGTCCAGGTTGCTCCGCCATCATCTGTTACATTTAATTCAGTTCCCAAACCAAGATCCAGGTACGAACGGTAAGCAATGCCATTCAGTGTGTCAGCAAATACGGGTGCAATCGTTTGGGTATTCCCAAATGCCGTCAGTGCGGCTGCCCAGTGAAGTCCTTTGTCGATTGAACGGAAAACCCTGCCTTTGTTTGTGCCAAACCATACGCAATTAGCACCAGCAGCACAGTAGTTGCCGGTTATGCCATATTCTCCCGAGGTTGGGGCCGGAATATTGGCAGAGGGAACGCGCGTCCATGTTTCACCGCCATCGCTTGAGGTGTATATTTCAAAATAGCCGCCAACGGGATCTCCCATTGCAAATCCGTCGCTTTCATTAAAGAAGTGCATCGCATCGGCAAAGGATGAATTATTGAAAACACCACCCTTTTTTACCCAGGTTGCGCCCCCATCAATGGTTTTGTAAATACCCTGTGTAGCCCCGGTGTTGAAAAGAGCCCAGCAAACATTTTCATCAATGGCAAAAATTTGCGAAAGTCCTGTACCTGCATTGAATGTACCGGCTGTCCAGATTATCCCACCATCGGTCGATTTGGAAAACTTGTCAAGAATTGCTCCTGAGGCATCGATTGCATGAGCCCACAAGGCATCTCCATTGTTCATGCCGATAGAAAGCTGACCAACCCCCTCGCCGGCGAGAAAGTTAGAATTGGCCTCCATCCATCCTGTCTGGGCCATAGACCAAATGCTTAAAAACATTGAAATTGTTAAAATAAGTAAATTTTTCATAGACCTTGATTTTTCGTTAATACCACATTTAACTGCAAACGTACAAAGAAAAACAGATTACTTTAAAAAATATCACAAATATTTCTTAACTGTCAGGAGGTTGGCTGTTTTATTGTCTGCAAGCCACGGCGAACCATATTCAATCCATCGCAGCCAGTGTAAATTTAAATTGTTAATTTTGCAAAAAAAAAAGCAGCATACAATGTTTGAAGGATTAAGTGATAAATTAGACAGGGCATTTAAGGTTCTTAAGGGACATGGCCATATTTCGGAAATAAACGTCGCCGAGACGCTTAAAGATGTCAGGAAAGCTTTACTCGATGCCGATGTAAGCTTTAAGATTGCCAAACAATTTACTGATCAGGTCAAGGACAAAGCCATTGGCCAGAATGTGTTAACGGCTGTCTCTCCCGGCCAGTTAATGGTAAAAATCGTTCATGACGAGCTGGCCGAACTCATGGGAGGCCAGAAAACAGAGCTGAACCTCAAGGGAGAACCGGCGATCATCCTCATAGCAGGGTTACAGGGATCCGGGAAAACTACCTTTTCGGCAAAACTGGCCAATTATCTGAAGACAAAGAAGGGGGAAACGTGTCCTGCTGGTTGCGTGTGATGTTTACCGTCCTGCAGCCATTGAACAGTTGAAAGTTTTGGGAGGTCAGATTGAAGTAGAAGTATATACCGAGGATGCAGCCAACGACCCGGTGAAAATTGCCAAACGGGCGCTATCTTTTGCCAGGGAGAATGGGTATCATGTTTTAATTGTTGATACTGCAGGCCGTTTGGCCATTGATGAGATTATGATGGATGAAATTGCCAACATCAAAGAGGCCATTCACCCGCAGGAAACGCTGTTTGTTGTTGATTCAATGACGGGTCAGGATGCCGTGAATACCGCGAAAGCATTTAACGAACGCCTCGATTACGAGGGAGTGGTACTTACCAAACTGGATGGTGATACACGGGGTGGGGCAGCACTGAGCATCAAGTCTATCGTAAATAAACCCATCAAATTCGTGGGTCTCGGTGAAAAAATGGATGCCATCGATATTTTTTATCCTGAACGTATGGCCGACCGCATCCTAGGGATGGGCGACATCGTTTCGTTGGTAGAAAAAGCACAGGAGCAGTTTGATGAAGAAGAGTCGCAGAAACTCCAGAAAAAAATTGCCCGGAACCAGTTTGACTTCAACGATTTTCTTGCCCAGATCAAGCAGATTAAAAAAATGGGAAACGTGAAGGATTTGCTGGGAATGATCCCCGGGATGGGAAAAGCCATCCGTAACCTTGAGATTGACGACAATGCATTCAAAGGCATCGAGGCGATTATCCACTCTATGACCCCGGATGAACGCGTTAATCCTGCAGTTCTGAACGGCAGCCGCCGGAAACGGATTGCAACCGGATCAGGAACCACCATCCAGGATGTGAACAGGCTGATCAAGCAGTTTGACGATACCCGGAAAATGATGAAAATGGTTACGGCCAACAAAGGTAAAAACATGGCAAACGTTATGCGGAATATGAAAAACATGAATTAATTCCACATCCATGAAACTGCTTGATGGTAAATTGATCGCCGATCAGATCAAAACTGAAATCGCCGCGGAGGTAAAGGCTGATTTTTTGGATAAGGGAATTGAAGCTCCCCACATCGCTGCCGTCCTGGTGGGTGATGATCCTGCAAGCATGACCTACGTTGCAGCAAAGGAGAAAGCTTGTCTTGAAGTGGGGTTCATATCTTCGGTCTATCGCTACCCGTCCAATATTACACAGGAAAAACTGCTTGAGGTTGTTGATTTTCTGAATGCTGACAAGGAAATTCATGGATTTATTGTCCAGCTGCCGCTGCCTGCCCACATAGATGAACAACTCATCATCGAAAGGATTGACCCCCAAAAAGATGTGGATGGCTTCCATCCGGTCAACATTGGAAAAATGGTACTGAACCAGCCCTGTTTTTTACCCGCGACCCCATTTGGCATTATCACGTTGCTGGAAAGGTATAACATTGAAACTGCAGGAAAAAATGTAGTTGTTCTCGGCCGTAGCCATATTGTAGGAACTCCGGTCAGTATCCTTCTTTCGCGAAAGTCGGCCGTCGGGAACGCCACGGTCACTTTGTGCCACAGTTTTTCGCAGGATATTCCTGCCATTGCTTCGCAGGCTGATATTCTCATCGTTGCCATGGGTAAAATGGGATTTGTTACGGCCGACATGGTTAAAAAAGATGCTGTCGTTGTAGATGTAGGGGTTCACCGGGTTCCTTCAACTGAAACAAAATCGGGATTCAGGCTGAAGGGGGATGTGGATTTTGACCGCGTTTCACGAAAGTGCAGCTATATTACACCGGTTCCGGGCGGAGTAGGTCCGATGACCATTGTATCTTTACTCCAGAATACACTGAAGGCGGCAAAAAAATAATTAATCTGAATGCCTTGAATCAATTCCAGAATATTTTATTGCAGGAGGGGAAATTACTCCCGGTGATGGAAGAGTTTTATTCATTGCAGGGAGAAGGTTTTAATACCGGCAAGGCTGCCTACTTTATCCGCGTAGGCGGTTGCGACGTCGGGTGTACATGGTGCGATGTAAAGGAATCCTGGAATGCGAATGATTTCCCGCCGGTTTCAACCGACGGGATTGTAGAACATGCGGCATCCTATCCTGCCAAAGCCATTGTTGTTACCGGAGGCGAGCCGCTTTTGTACAATATGGAATACCTCTGCAGTGAATTGCTTAAAAAAGGAATAAGCCGATATCTTGAAACATCGGGTTCACAGCCCCTGAGCGGAAAGTGGGATTGGATTTGCGTTTCCCCAAAAAAAGATGCCCCTCCGCAGGATGAGGTTGCCCGTCAGGCAAATGAGCTTAAAGTGATCATCCATCATCATACTGATTTTCAATGGGGGGAGGAGAATGCCCGTCACGTCCCGGCAGCCTGCCTCCTTTACCTCCAACCTGAATGGAGCAGGCATGAACAGATGATGCCTGAAATTATCCGGTATATCCAGGCGAACCCAAAATGGCGAATATCTTTGCAAAGCCATAAATACATGCACATCCCATGATCCCCCTGCGATTTATTTTTGTATTCGTCATTTGTCATTCGTCATTTGTCATTGCATTGGCTCAGGGGCAGCCGCTTTCTACCCAGAACAAAAGAGCTGAAAAATTCTTTTACACTGCGATTGACTCTTATCAGGCAAAGAACTATGATATGGCGCTGGGTGAACTGAAAAAAGCAATCGAACAGGAGCCATTATTTACAGAGGCATATATACTTCAGGGTGATATTTATGCCGATAACAAGCAGCCCGAAAAAGCGATCGATTCCTATATTGCTGCAATCGGGACCAATCGTCCATTCTCCCCCGAACTGTATAATATCCTTGCAAACACGCAGCTGAGCGCAGGAAGGTATACCGATGCCCGGTTTAATTACCGGCGCTTCCTTGAAAACGACCAGATACCTGAACAAAAAAGGCAGCAGGCTGAAAAGGGGATCAGGTCGTGCGATTTTGCACTTCAGTGTGTGGCCCACCCGGTTCCGTTTGAACCTATCAATATGGGCGACAGCATGAATACGAAGTATGATGAATACATCAACGCGATCACGGCCGATGAAGAGTTTCTCTACTTCACAAGGTTGAATCCTATAGATGAGCAAACCATTGACCAGAACCAGAATGGGGAGGAGGATTTCTATATTTCCCGCCGGACCGATTCATCCTGGTTAAAGGCAGCGAACCTTGGACCTCCCATCAATACCCATGGCAATGAAGGGGCTTTATGTATTTCGCCTGACGGGAAATACCTGTTTTTTGCAGCCTGTAACAGGCCTGAGGGATATGGCCGGTGCGACATCTACTGGGCTCATCGCCTGGGTGATCATTGGTCGGTCCCGGAAAACCTGGGACCGGGCGTCAATTCACCCCAGTGGGATTCACAGCCTTCCTTCTCTTCCGATGGAAAGACCCTGTATTTTGCAAGTACCCGGGCCGGAGGTAAAGGCAGTTCTGATATCTGGAAAACGGAATTACAACCGGACGGACAATGGAGTAAACCGGTTAACCTTGGAGATTCGATCAATACCCGGTACGAAGAAATGGCGCCTTTTATCCATCCCGATGATCAAACACTCTATTTTTCTTCCAAAGGACATCCCGGCATGGGAAAACTGGATCTTTTTTATGCCCGGAAAACATGGACTGGCGAATGGAATCGGCCGGTAAACATGGGGTTCCCGATCAACACCTTTGCCGATGAGATCACGCTGGTCGTCAATGCCAAAGGTTCTGTGGCCTATATATCTTCTGATAAACTGGGAGGTAAGGGCCGGCAGGATATTTATAAATTTGCCCTTTACCCCGAAGCCCGTCCCCTGCTGACTAGCTATTTCAAAGGTATTGTGTATGATGAAGTGACCAAGGCCAGATTAGAAGCCAAGTTTGAACTCATCGACCTTCAGACTTCAAAGATTGTGGCTGAGTCGCGATCGGACAGGATCACCGGGGAATTTTTATTGGTTTTACCCAGTGAGAAAAACTATGCACTGAACGTATCAAAAGACGGGTATCTCTTTTTCTCTGAAAACTTTTCACTGAAAGGGACAACAGACCTATCCCGGCCATTTATTAAGAATGTTCCGCTTAAACCGATCGAGATAGGGGAGTCGGTGGTGTTAAAGAATATTTTTTTCGATACCGACAAATTCGTTCTTAAAGATGAGTCAATTGCTGAACTTCAGAAATTGCTTGAACTTTTGCAGAAAAATCCGAACCTGAAGATTGAAATCCGGGGTCACACGGATAACATTGGTACTGAAGAACACAACCTTGAATTATCACGAAACCGCGCAGGCGCTGTATACAATTACCTGATTCAGCACGGAATCGCAGGTTCACGGCTATCGTTTGCCGGATATGGATTCAGTCAACCCATTGATGTTAATGCAACAGAAGAGGGTCGTGCAAATAACCGCCGCACTGAATTTAAAGTGCTGGGTAATTAAATAAAATTCTTACCTTTGCACCCCTTAAAATCACCCTTTATCCATGATTAATATTACTTTACCCGATAATTCGGTTCGTCAATATCCTGATGGAGTTACAGGAATAGAGATTGCCAAAAGCATCAGCGAAGGATTGGCACGCAATGTTCTTTCAATCCAGGTTAACGGTGATATCTGGGACGCAACGCGCTCAATTTCAGCAGATGCCACGGTCCGGTTGTTCACCTGGAGCGATCCGGAAGGGAAAGCCACACTCTGGCATTCTTCGGCACATCTGATGGCTGAAGCGATTGAATTGCTGTATCCGGGAGTGAAATTTGGTATTGGTCCCGATATCGATAATGGATTTTACTATGATATTGATTTTGGAAATTATTCGATATCATCGGATGATTTTGCTAAAATTGAAAAGAAGATCCTTGAACTGGCAAGGGAGAAACAAAATTTTATCCGGAAGGAAGTTTCAAAATCCCACGCCGAAGAATATTTTACTACAAAAGGAGATGAATATAAACTGGAGTTGATCCAGGGCCTTGAAGACGGGCAGATCACCCTGTATGAATCGGGTAAATTTACCGATCTGTGCCGCGGTCCGCACATCCCTGATACCAGTTTTATCAAGGCGATCAAATTGCTCAATATTGCCGGCGCTTACTGGCGTGGCGATGAAAAACGTAAACAGCTTACACGCGTTTATGGGATTACCTTCCCGAAACAGAAAGAACTCGACGAATTTTTGGTTTTTCTGGAAGAGGCGAAAAAACGTGATCACCGGAAATTAGGCAAGGAACTTGAATTATTTGCTTTTTCACAGAAGGTTGGACTTGGGCTTCCTTTATGGTTGCCGCGTGGGGCCGCTTTGCGTGAGCGTTTGGAAATGTTCCTGAAAAAAGTTCAGAAAAAAGCTGGTTACGAACAGGTCATGTGCCCTCACATCGGCAATGTTGAATTATATAAAACCTCAGGTCACTATCAGAAATATGGCGAAAGTTCTTTCCGCCCGATTACCACCCCTGTCGAAGGTGAAGAATTCTTCCTGAAACCTATGAATTGCCCTCACCATTGCGAAATATACAAAGTAAAACCCCGGTCGTACCGCGATTTGCCGGTCAGGCTTGCTGAATTTGGCACCGTTTACCGTTATGAACAAAGCGGCGAGCTGCATGGATTGACCAGGGTTCGTGGATTTACCCAGGATGATGCCCATATTTTCTGTACCCCCGAACAGGTGAAAGATGAGTTCAAAGGGGTGATGGATATCGTGATGCTGATTTTTAAAGCCCTGAATTTTAAAGATTTCATTGTTCAGATTTCATTGCGGGATCCGGAGAATAAAGAAAAATACATCGGCTCTGATGAAAACTGGGAAAAAGCGGAAAAAGCCATCATGGAGGTGGCTGAGGAACGTGGCCTGAATACTGTGATTGAGCTGGGAGAGGCCGCCTTTTATGGCCCCAAGATGGACTTCCTGGTTAAGGATGCGCTTGGAAGGAAATGGCAACTGGGGACCATTCAGGTTGATTATAACCTGCCTGATCGGTTCGAACTGGAATACATTGGAAATGATAACCAGAAACATCGTCCGGTCATGATCCATCGGGCTCCATTCGGGTCAATGGAACGGTTTGTTGCAGTATTATTGGAACATACTGCCGGTAATTTTCCGCTATGGCTTACGCCTGACCAGGCTATTGTATTGCCAATCAGCGAGAAATATCAGGATTATGCAAAAAAAGTTTTACATTTGCTAAATAATTCCGAAATTCGCGCCAAGATTGACGACCGTAATGAAAAGGCCGGTAAGAAGATTCGCGATGCAGAGTTGATGAAAGTTCCCTTTATGCTGGTTGTTGGAGAACGTGAAGAACTTGAAGGAACTGTATCGATTCGTAAACATGGACAGGGAGATTTAGGTCCACAGAAAATTGAAGATTTCATCAGGCTCATTCAGGAAGAAATAAAGAACGAGCTGGGAGAAATCGCTTGATAAATAAAATGAGTATTCACTAATCATTGGAGGAATCACAATAGTAACACAATTCAGCGGCCCGAGACGATATCCGAAACCGGGAAAAAAAGAAGAACCATATAACATCAACCAATGGATTAAAGCTCCAGTTGTACGCGTGGTTGGAGAAAATATTGAACCTGGCATCTATAATATTCGTGAAGCTTTGAATATTGCTGAAGCCAAAGGCCTTGACCTCGTCGAAATTTCACCTACTGCCAATCCTCCTGTTTGCAAGGTGATCGACTATAAAAAGTTTCTTTACGAACTTAAGAAAAAGCAGAAAGAAATGAAGGCCAAAACAGCAAAAATTGTTGTTAAGGAAATAAGACTTGGACCGAATACCGATGAACATGACTTCAATTTCAAACTGAACCATTCGATCAAATTTTTAAAGGATGGCGCAAAGGTAAAAGTTGATGTGTTCTTCAAAGGACGTTCAATCATTTATAAAGAACAAGGGGAGCTGATCCTTTTAAAATTTGCGCAGGCTTTGGTGGAAGTTGGGAAAATTGAACAGATGCCCAGGCTCGAAGGCAAACGCATGATTATGATCATCACACCAAAAAAATAAGATTACAATTCAATAATTCAATAATTCAATAATTCAACAAAAAGGTAACATGCCAAAAATGAAGACCAAATCCGGCGCTAAAAAACGATTCGCTCTTACGGGCACCGGTAAAATCAAACGGAAGCATGCTTACAAAAGCCACATCCTGACCAAAAAAACCATCAAGCGTAAACGTAATCTTACGTATTCCACGACGGTTCATAAGTCGGATGAAGCCAATGTAAGGGAGATGCTCCAGGGTTAATTATTCATTGTTTAACTTGTGATTAGCTTCAAAAGATCCCGTTAATGGGGCGCTAACGCAAAAAAATCAGAAACTATGCCAAGATCAGTTAATGCAGTCGCCTCGCGAGAGAGAAGGAAAAAAATCCTGAAACGGGCGAAAGGACAGTTCGGAAGAAGAAAGAACGTTCTTACCGTTGCGAAAAATTCAGTTGAAAAAGGGTTAGGCTATGCCTACCGCGATCGTCGCACCAAGAAACGGAATTTCCGTGGACTTTGGATTACCCGTATCAATGCCGGCGTTCGCCAGTATGGAATGTCCTATTCCGTATTTATTGGAAAACTTGCTGAGAAAAACATCACGCTCAACAGGAAAACCCTCGCCGATTTAGCCATGAACCACCCGGAAGCCTTTAAAGCCGTTGTTGACGAACTCAACAGTTAATTCAGGACTTAACAATAAAATGTAGCCGTTCTTTTTAAGGGCGGCTATTTTTTTTATGGTTTGGCGGGGTGCTTGATGAAATTCTCCAGGAACTGACCAATCTTATCAGAAGGAATGCGCTTGGCAATGATCTCCTTCTGCTCATTCAGAAGATAGATAACAGGAGTTGATATGATATCATATTGTTCATGATAATCACCGGTCAATGTTCGTGGCCCGTTCACATTGATCCAGTTCATTTTTTTCTTTTTAATGCTGTTTTTCATTTTAACCATTGAAGTATCAGAACATATGGAGAAAATTTCAAAACCCAGCTGTAGATGGTTCTGGTCATAATATTCCTTGATTTTTGGCATCTCCTGTTCACAGTGCCCGCAATCCGGATCCCAGAATAGCAGCATCAGATATTTGGCTTTGATGCTGTGCATTGAAACCAGCTGGAAGTTGGTATCCTGCATGATCATATTGGGCGCATTAGATCCGATTAGCAATGGACGAATTTTATTGGCCCGCTTAATGATATTCTCATTCACGGTTTTATCAACCCAGGTTGCCTGGCCTGTTACATAGTACTTGTCGACGATGTGGACAAATATTTTATCAAATCCCATGATTTCAGAGGTCTCATAATGGTATGTCGTAAACCAGATGATATACTTGAACATTTCAGGGTTTGGCCGGCATTTTTCCACCATGGCATCAACTTCCCGTATAACGCTGTCAGGAATCTGAATCAGAACATTGTCATAATATTTTTTTAATTTATTATAGAATACGGGCGTCCTGATTAACCGGTCATCAGTAAAATCAACATCATCCCAGTAATGGGCTTTATAATACTTATAGGCGAAGGTGGAATCCTTCCGGCCGTTTGAGAGAACAGGCGCTTCCGGAACATCGGGTTCCTTCATGGCATTGATCAGCAGGGCAGTAAAGGAGGATGGTTTATTCCTGGCAAGGTCAAGTTTATAGCTGATCATCTCCCTGTTGATCTCCTCTGTTTTTCTTGAATAATAATCGGTTGAGTCCTTATTGTCCCCGGCATTTTTCATTTTTTCCTGCAACGCCTGTATTTTTCCGTATTTTTCCCCGTTAAAGCGCAGGTACTGGTAAAACAGATCATTGTCAGGAGAATCTTTGATGACCATCTTTTGGATCGGATCGCTCCGGTCGGTTTCAATACTGAATTTGTGGTCGTTGTTAATGACAAAATCAAAATAGTTTTTTTCGGTTATAATAAACAGATACAAGCCCCGGGGAAGGTTGGCCGGTGCTTTGAATGTGCATCGGCCTGATGCGTCAACCTTCAGGGTGTCCTTAACATAGGTGCCGTTGCTGTAATAGTTGCCAATCAGGCAGGTGGTGTCTTTGCAACCCTTTATCTTAAACTTGATCACATATTCCTGCTGTCCGTAAGAGGACGATACAAAATAAATCCAACCTAAAAAAAATAGGGCAATCCTAATATTCATATAGATCGAGTTTAATATGAGTGTCCAATTGCGTATCAGTGTTTTTTCAATAGTTCCGACTCGTAGGGACGAAAGAAGTAGCGTACATAAAAATAGCCAATAGCCTCATTCATAGTCTCCCTGAAACCTTTGCTTGACCTCCACCATGAATTTGCGCCATAGTAAAAGTTTGTTGTGGATATGATTCCAACCTTGATTGAATCACCCAGTGCTGCCTCGAAAAGCAGCCTGCTGCGTCCGCCATGTACGCTCATGGTCATCAGGTTGATGGCTTTAATGTCAGGCCGGTGGCTCCTGATCCAATTCTTTAATACAACCGCAGAATTATAGGTGCGGTCATTTCTGATTTCATCAGTACCAATGATAACGAGTTTTGTGGAATCAAAACCAAGCTTAAGTAATGACATGCCGGCAATCCTGGCAGTGTTCCGGTAAGGGGCAAGAAATCCGCCATATTCAAGTGGTGTTCCTGTGGTGATCAGGAGCTTGTAATGATTGTTTTTGAACTCCTTGATGGCCTCATACAACACATAATCGCTGACAAAACCTTCAAGTACCAGTATATCAGTTTTTTCGCGCTGAACGGGAGCGAGGACAGAGTAGAAGTTTCTGAATCCGTAGTACAGAGGAACCAGGATTATTAAAGCCAGAAATATCCATCCATAGACAGACAATCCCCACCGGACTTTATTATTGATAAGTAAATAATTTTTTATTGGTTGGTTTTTCATGGCTGGCTTGGAAGATGCTCCTTGCGCAAAAGATCGTTGATTGTTTTTACCGGATTAAAAGTAATGATGGGAACTTCGACAAAAATCGTGATCCATTTTGCCATAGCACCATTCCAAAGTCCTGGTAATTCCTGGGCTTTCAATGTTTTACCTCCGCTTGATTTCAATGAGATGAATCCTGTGCTTTCATCAACAAATTCAGTTAAATCAAACAGGTTCCCTTCAAAATCTTTGGTGGCACAAACAAGATCAACAGGATTAAAGTGTGTTGATGCCCCGACAATGGCTTTTTGTTCGTGATTATGCATGTTTATCTGAGAGGCTTCAACAATCTGCAATGATTGCTTGTTGTCATCTCCCATGACCCAGAATGGTCCGCCTCCCGGTTCCCCTTCATTTTTCACCATCCCGCAAACACGTATAGGCCTGTTCATCTGTGCAAAAAGGAAATTCAATTGATCCTCTTCCTTCATTGTATTAAAATGAGCGGGAATATCCAGAAAAAGTTTTTTCCTGGCAAAGGAGACCATGTCTTCTAATTCTGTGTGAGTAACGTGTTTCTGCCTGATCTTGAAAAGATAGCCGGCGATGGTCTCTTTGATGCACAGCAGGTATCCTCCCAGGAGCTTTTTATACTGAATGGTTGTTTCCTTTAACCTGTCCGGAACAATATTGTCAATGTTTTTTATAAAAATCAAATCTGCATCCAGTTCGTTAAGATTTTCCAATAATGCACCATGCCCACCCGGGCGGAAAAGGAGGGAACCATCAGGGTTTCGAACGGGTCGATTGTTCTCATCAACGGCAATGGTATCAGTCGAAGGTTTTTGAATTGAGAATGTAATTTCAAAATGAACCTGAAGCCAGTCCTCATATTTACGCCTGACCGCTGATATCATGTTCAGGAATTTTTCCTTATGTTCCGGAGATATTGTGAAATGAATTCTGGCTTTATGGAATTGATCTGTTGTGTACCTGGCTGCTTCAACCATATGCTCTTCTGCGGCAGTTCTCGCTCCATCGGCATACAAATGAAATTTTAGTAATGCTTTTGGCAGATTAGCATAATCCAGTCCGCGATCAGTTAAAAGAAAATCGAAAAGCGTCGTATAGTCTTTATTTACAAGGATTTGATCGGCTGATGTTCCTGATCTGGCAATTTGATCAGAGAGGTCCTTGTAAAAGGCTATCTGATTCAAATGAGAAAGTAAATAGTGTACAGAATTAAAGTCTGCCTCCCTGTTCAGCTGAGTATCTCCCTCAGCACCGGAAGAATATTTGTCCCTGAATTCAAAAATATGTTTGAACATCCGGCTTGCGGCTCCTGAGGCAGGAACAAATTTGAGGACATTGATCTTAGGAGCAGCATAGTCAAAATGTTCGATATAAAAGGCTTGTTCCTGGTTATTGAAGACTATCATCCCATCTCCCGGTATAGCAGGGCGGATCAGGCGTATGAACGGAAATCCTTCAATAAAATGGTCAATTTGCCTGCGGATGATGGAAAGTTGAATTCCCTTATTCTGAAATTGTTCAGAATCGGTGGCGTTAAACATAGAATCTAAATTTGTAATTTTAGACAAATTTACTGTTAAAAATGAAAAATTTAGCGATTATTCTCGTTTTTGCACTTTCCGCCTGGATCCCGCGACAGTCCAAAGGCCAGGTTGCACCACAGAAATACTTTGTCGAATTTACCGACAAGGCGGATTCTCCATTCTCCGTTGATCGTCCTCAGGAATTTCTTTCCCCCAGGTCAATTGAACGTAGAAGAAAACAGGGGATAGCTATTGAACCAAATGATCTGCCAGTAAATTCATCCTATGTAAACAGGGTAAGACCATTTACCAATGACATTCTGACGAGGTCAAAATGGTTGAATGGCATTACCATTTACTGTCTGAATCCTTCACTCATTGATTCGATAAACAGACTTTCATTTGTAAAAAGGATAATTAAAAATTCGAATACTGTTAATGTATCTAATTATAATACAGATAATAAGTTCAAGTTAGAAGAATCATTACTTGAATATAAATTCATCCCGTCTTCATCAGTAAACAATTGTTACAAAGGTAACACCGGGTATGATTATGGACCCTCTTTAAGACAGATTCAAATGCTTAAAGGCGACAGTATGCACAGAATGGGGTACAGGGGGCAGGGGATGGTCATCGCCATCCTTGACGGAGGGTTTACCGGGGCAGACAACCTGGTTGCTTTTGATAGCTTATGGGCGAATAATCAAATAATTGGGACCAAAGACCTTGTAACTCCCGGAGCAAGTGTTTATACCGGGAGTTCTCATGGGATGGAGGTCCTGTCATGCATCGGAGGGAACATTCCCGGACAACTGGTTGGCACAGCCCCCAAAGCCAATTTCTGGTTACTGCGGACCGAAGATGTTAATACTGAGAACCTTATTGAAGAGTACAACTGGGTTTCAGGAGCTGAGTTTGCTGACAGCGCCGGGGCCGATATCATCAATTCTTCATTAGGTTATACTCTATTTAATGATTCCACGAAAAACCACACATGCGCTGATATGAATGGAAATACGACTCCGGTCACCAAAGGGGCGAACATGGCAATTGAAAAGGGTATGATTGTCGTAAACAGTGCCGGTAACTCAGGAGGAACTTCCTGGAAGTGTGTTGGTGCTCCGTCAGATGGTTACAATGTTCTGGCAGTGGCAGCGGTGGATTCCAATGGTGTACGTGCTCCATTTAGTTCGGTTGGAGAAGCCACACACCGTATCAAGCCCAATTTTGCAGCCATGGGATCAAGAACAGTCGTATCATCATCCATCGGGACCATCATGCATGCCAGCGGAACCTCCTTTTCCTCACCTATAATAGCCGGTATGGCAGCATGTTTATGGCAGGCAGCACCAGATTGGAGTAATTATTTAATTGGACGTTCTATAGAACTGAGTTGCAATAATATATTAAACCCTGATTCATTGTTAGGATATGGTATTCCGGACTTCGTTAAAGCACTGAAAATACTAGCCATCGATAAATTGAAGGAGAAAGGAGCGTCTGTAATTTTTCCAAACCCATTCACTACAGATTTAACCGTATCTGTTTTTGCGGACAAGGAACAACAGGTTTTGTTCACTTTTTATGACCCCAAAGCAGGTTTGATCCGATTATCTCAAACACATAGGGTAAGGGTAGGGCAGAATGAGGTTAATTTATCTGATCTTTCCAGGCTGAGCAATGGTGTCTATCTTTTGAATATTACCGGTTACCATTTAAATATAACTACAAAAGTGATCAAAATAGACAATTGAGAAGAATTGAACAGTTTACAATAGTAATTACAATCGTAAACCATAACTAAATATGGTTAATTAATTGAATTATAGTTATAAACAGAATATATTAATGATAAATATTTGAAAACAATAGCAATTAATGTGAATGATATACAAATGTAAATTACAAAGTTAAACAAGTGATAATATATATATTAATTTATTTAATATATACAAAACCAGTTATATAAAAATTATATATAAAGCAATACATTAAATCATATTAAATTTTACAATTGGTCAAGACGTTTCACCTGCTTTTATTACTTTTGTGAAAAGTGGAAATGATGATTGATCGGATTTTGGAATTGCTGAAGGAGAAAAAACTTTCTCCTTCTCAGTTTGCTGACGAGATAGGAATTCAACGATCAGGGATGTCTCATTTAATCTCTGGCCGGAACAAACCTAGTTTGGAGTTTGTGACCAAGTTACTGAAACGTTTTCCTGATGTCAGTCCTGGTTGGTTGCTTACCGGAACGGAGGATTCAAAATCTGAACTAAAAAAAGAGACAGGCGATCTACTCTCAGAACCTGGGACATTGTTTGATGATCATTTACTGAAAGAAAGTAAACCCGCGGTTAAACAGCCGAGATTGGTGAGAAAGGAAAAATCAGAAGGACGTATCGAGAAAATAGTAATATTTTACGACGATCGGACTTTCAGGGAATATGAGCCTGATAAATAAGAATCAGGAACGTTCAGTAAATGAGAAAAAGAAAGATGCTTCACGTTCAGCACTTTCATCACTGTCTGAACCATGAATAGCGTTTTCACCAAGACTCCTACCATATAAATTGCGGATTGTCCCTTTTTCTGCCTTGGCAGGATCTGTTGCTCCGATAAATTTTCTGAAGGCTTCCACTGCATTATCTTTTTCAAGAATCGCCGCTACAATGGGGCCGGAAGACATAAAGGTGGTTAATTCTTCATAAAAGGGTTTTCCTAAATGCATCTCGTAAAAATGACCAGCCTGGACCTTACTTAACCAAATTTTTTTTATGGCTTTAATCTTGTAACCACCCTCTTCTATCATCGCAAGGATTTTTCCTGTGTAGCCAGCCTCAAAAGCTGATGGCTTTATCATTGTAAAGGTAATGTTGCCTGTCATTCGTCTTCAGTTTTATTGAGCAACAAAATTACGATTATATTTTAAATATCGTTAATTTTGCATTCTCTTAAACAGCACGCTATTTGGAAAACATCGATTTTTCTATCTTATCTGAAAAGCTCTCGGTTCCTTCACAGATATTGATCACCACTCATACCAATCCCGATGGGGATGCCATAGGATCAAGTCTTGCACTTTCATTTTACCTTAAAAAAAAGAACCATGTTGTGCAACTGATGGTACCCGATCCTTATCCTGAATTTCTATCATGGATGCCCGGAATTAATGAAATATTAATATATTCATCCAATCAGGATGCCTGTATTCAGGCCATTGACAATGCTGATATCATCATTTCTGCTGATTACAACAGCCTGGCCCGTTTGAACGAAGCCGGATTACTTGTTCGTCAGTCAAAAGCCATTAAATTGCTGATTGACCATCACCTGAACCCATCGGATGAATTTGATTACAAAATCTCAACACCCCGAATCTCCTCCACCTCTGAACTGGTATATAATCTTATCGAGAAGAATGGCGATGTTCATTTGCTTGATAAGGACATTGCGGCATGCATTTATACTGGAATCATTACTGACACAGGCTCTCTGAGTTACTCCTGCAACTATGTGAATACCTACCTGATCATTGCCCAGCTTTTTCGGCTTGGGATTGACGGGGAGCATCTGCACAGGCTTATCTATGACACCTATTCCGAAAGCAGGTTGAGGCTGCTGGGTTATTCAATCAGTGATCAGTTGGTTGTTCTTCCCGAATTCCATACAGCCTATATTACCCTGACCAAAGAGGATCTGGATCGGTTTAATCATCAGATTGGCGACACCGAAGGGGTTGTTAACTATGCCCTGTCAATTAAAGATATTAATCTTGCTGCATTATTTATGGAAAGAGATGGGATTGTTAAGGTTTCATTTCGTTCAAAAGGAAACTTTTCTGTTGATAAACTGGCACGGGATTTTTTCGGTGGCGGGGGGCATAAAAATGCGGCAGGGGCAAATTGCACCACGACGCTGGAAGACACTGTTTTAAAATTCAAACAACTCCTTTCATTATTTCAGGAAAAGTTAAAATCTGTTTATTGATTTGGAAGCAAAGAATCACATCTTTTTACGGATCCGGTTCCTGGTGATTTTTCCCCTGATCCTGTTTTTATTTCTCTCGTGCAGTGAATCAAAAGAACGGTCGGAAACCAAACAAACCATCGGTATGATGGATGATTCATTAATTGACTATAACCAACAGATCGTACAGAATGAGAGCCAGGAAATAGAGGATTTTATAGGCCGGTATCAATGGAAGATGAATACAACCACAACCGGGTTGCGATACATGATTTATAAATCAGGGAAGGGTCCGTATGCAAAAAAAGGAGAATTGTCCAGGATAAGCTACAGTGTTCGACTTTTAAATGGTGATCTGGTATATAAATCTGACTCATTGGCCCCTTTTGAATTTGAAATTGGGAAAAGAAGAGTTCCCAGTGGGCTCGAGGAAGGTGTGATATTGATGAAGCCGGGGGAGCGTGCTAAACTCGTCGTCCCTTCTTATCTTGCTTTCGGACTGGCTGGAGACCAGGACAGGGTTCCCCCAAGGGCAATCCTGGTTTATGATGTAGAATTACTGGGTATAAAAAGGGCAAATAAATGAAGGAATCAGGTCAGTGTATCAGTTCAAAAAATGTTGAAAAAATAAATTTTTTCAGGATGAACATCAAGGCAGGACTTTACTATCTTGAGGTGGTCAAAGAGATGTGCCGATGATTGCACATCTGTGATATTTCATTTGATGCAATGCCTTGAATTAAAGGGTATTGCATCATTATTATCATTTAATCAATCAAATATTAACCTAAAGTTTAAAATGCAAAGTATGAAAAAAGTGGTTGTGAATCCGTTGGTCATTGTGATGTTGGTTGCATTGACTATGTTGGCTTGTTCATCTAAGTATGCCGGTTATGACAAAACGGATACTGGATTATATTACAAGTTGTTTAAGGTTAGCAAGGATACCGTCAAGGCTAAAGTTGGAGATTGGGTGTCACTGACAATGCGTTATGCGTACAAAGATTCGATTTTATTTAACAGCAAAGCCGCCATGGGAAATCCCATTCGCTTTCAACTGCCGGCATCAGAGTTTAAAGGGGATATTTATGAAGGAATTCGTATGTTATCGCCAGGTGACAGTGCAGATTTCATTGTAAATGCTGATTCACTTTTTACGAAAACTTTTCGTCAGCCCAAACGTCCTCCCTTTATCGACAGTAATAGTGTAATTCATTTTTACATTTCTTTACTTTCAGTCGATTCTCCGGCTTCAATGATGAAGAAAGAAGAAGATGCCTTGAAGAAGTATATCGAGGAGAAGAAAATTAGCGTTGCACCTGCACCTTCGGGATTGTACTTCGTTGAATCCGTGCAGGGTAAAGGAATGAAAATTGATTCAGGTTGCTGGGTAAAAGCTCAATTCAAAGTGTCGCTCATTGATGGAAAACAAATTTTTTCTTCATACGATCGCGGAGAACCCATGCAGTTTGAATACGGCAAGCGCTTTGATACCCCCGGGTTCGAAGAAGGTGTAAGCAAAATGCTGAAAGGCGGCAAGGCTACACTGGTTGTTCCTTCAAAAATCGCATTTGGCGAAATGGGCAGGGGTGCAATGGTACCACCTTATTCCACAATCGTTTATGATCTTGAGATCATTGATGTTCAGTCAAAGGCTGATCATGATAAACAGCAGGCAACTGAAAAAAAAAAGACGGAACTAAAAACCGAATCAAATAAACAGCAGGAGGGAACCCTGATGAAAAAATACCTGAAGGATAAGAATATCACTGCAAAGCCGACACCCAGTGGTTTAATCTATGTTGAAAAAGTTAAAGGAACTGGAGCGAAAGCAGTTGCAGGCAAAAAGGTGAAAGTTCATTACACCGGAACCCTGCTGAATGGAACTAAATTTGATTCATCGCGTGACCGCAATGAACCCTTCGAATTTACACTGGGCAAGGGACAGGTAATCAAAGGTTGGGATGAGGGAATTGCTTTAATGAATGTTGGAGGGAAAGCTATCATGGTTATCCCTTCAAACATTGCCTATGGTGATCGTGATATGGGAACAATTCCTCCCTATTCCACCTTGGTGTTCGATGTCGAACTACTTGACGTTAAATAATAAATTTAAATACTGACAATTGAAAAGCCTGCTTTCATTTGTTTTCATTTTTTTTCTTTTTGTCACAGTACGGGTTGTTGCATTGCCAGACTCCAGGGGGACATTAATTGTCGATTTTAATGCACCCTCTGTTTGCTCAGGTAATGTGACAACCCTTACGAGTTTGTCAGTTGTATCAGGCGACAGCATTATTTTACAATTGTGGGATCTGAACGGAGACGGAAAATTTGATGATGCCACGGGTGAAGTTGTAAACCACCTGTTTACTCCAGGATCACACGATGTAGGGCTGAAGGTAATAACCCAGGGTGGAGAATCCAAGGCCATTTATAAGCTTGTATCCGTTGGGGAACTGCTGGTTGATTTTACTGCTCCAAATGGCTGCATAGGTCAGCAATTACAATTTGTTGATAAGTCAAAAGTTACCGGTGATTATATCATTGCTCACATCTGGGAATTTGGAGATGGCACTGATCCATCATACGAACAGAACCCTGTTCATCCGTTCGACTCTGCAGGAGCTTATAACGTTAAACTTCGGAATTATACCCAATATGGTTGCATTGATTCGCTTACCAAGTATGTAACCATTGGTGCAGCGGTAACCATTGACTTAAGATTTAGTGGTGACACCATCTTCCTCGTTGGCGACAGCGTAATTGCCTATGTTCAGGGAACTTATGACAGCATTCGCTGGTCAACAGGTTCAAATGCCAGTTCCATTGTAATCAAAACCAAAGGCAGTTATTGGGTAAAAGCCTATACAGGTGGGTGTTCCGCTATGAAAAATTTCACTATCCAGGTAAATAAATATGGAAAAGCTCCCATGATCATGACATTGTTCACCCCGAATGGGGATGGCATGAACGACCGGTGGGAGATTCTGAACCTGCTCTCTGTTGGCCCCTGTGATGCAACTGTTTACGACCGGTCGGGGGAGAAAGTTTTTTCAAATTCTGTTTATGGGAATGAATGGGACGGCACCTATAAAGGTAAAGCACTGGCAAATGACACCTATTATTATTTTGTAAGGTGTTTCGATGATATCCTATTGCAAGGCACTGTAAATATTCTGAAATGAGAAAAATCATATTCAGGTTATTATTCTTCATTGCCTTGTGCTCTTCAGTACAGGCCCAGCAGCTTCCTATTCTTGACAACTATCTTTTAAATCCAGTCTCTATTTCCCCTGCATTTTCAGGCAAATACAATATCTTCCAGGCATATGTCACTCACCGGTCTCAGGAACCCAGGCTGGACGGTTCTCCGATAATCGGGAACGTCAACATTGACGGGGCTATCGGAAAAAAAATGGGAGTTGGCGGCAGCCTGATCATGAATAAAGCGGGAATTTATAAAAATTTCTCGGTCAACCTCCATTATGCTTACCATTTGCAACTTGCCAAATTACATTTCCTCAGTTTTGGCATCAGCGCAGCGATGTATCAGAATTCAATGGATATCTCCTCTGTTATTGTCAAAGATCCAACCGACCCTATGCTGATCAATCAAACCAACATAACCGAATCCTATTTTAATGTTGGCGCCAGTCTTTTATATACTTTCCGGGATTTTAATTTTAGCATTGCCTTTCCGATGCTTTTTAATAACCGGTCATTTTATGTGGAATCACCTTATCAGAATGTACTTACCATGAGCAGGAATTTCCTGATATACTCAAACTATACTCTTGGGTTGAATGAGGACTGGAAATTGAAATTTGATCTCCTTTACAGATATGTACAGCAAGTTCCGTGGACGATTGAGGTGAGCGCAGTTGTAAAATTCAAAGACAGTTACTGGCTTGGATTGTTGTACAGGAAACCCAGTGTTATTGGGGTGAATGCCGGATTGGAAATAATAAACTGTTTAGATATTAATTATACTTACGAATTCCTGGGTTCTTCGATGGTCAGTATGAGTGGTGGGAACCATGAAGTGACATTGGGATATCACCTTGGAGGAACAGCAAAGCCTAAAAAGGTCTTACAAATTAAAGACTATGCCAGATAATCTGATAAGCAATTTCTGTGGTCTGCATATAGATCAGGCAGGTAAGAGGCCCAGGCTCATTATCCTTCTCCTGATCATTTGCCATCTTTCGGCCCTGAGCCAGAACAGCACAAAAACAGGAGGATTGTGTTTCAGAATTGATGATAATCCATCGTTAACAAAATTGAATCAGTTTGATTCCGTATTCAACCGTCACAACAAGAATTTCTGCCTTGCCATTACTTCCTGGACCCTGCCAGCGTCACCTCCCTATGTCATACGACTCAAGGAGTTCATTGCCATGGGGCATGAGGTGATGGATAATACACCGACACATCAAACACAATATTTTACTTTACTCAATGCCCAGGATACCTCCCTTTATTCAAACAACTGGGGTGTCGATCATTTCAATGGTCAGCAGGTTTGCTTAAAATACACATCCGTTGATACCACCTATAGCCACGGTGAAGGACTTTTGAATATTTCAGGGAACCAGGTTATCAGTGTAAATCCGGGGGAATTTGCCAATCTGAACGGCGATCCCTATTTTTTTGCATTTTATTTAAGTTCTAAAAAGAAGGTCTATCTCTGGTATGATCTGCAGAACAAAAATCCCAATGATCCGGATACGCTTAAATTGAAATCATTTTGGGGTGAACCGAACGACCTGGGTACCTTATGGTGGGCAAGTTATCACAAACTGACGCCGAGGGATGTTAAAATGAATCCGTACTCCATCCAGTTGCTGGGTGTGCGTTCATTGAAAATATTTGATGACCTTACCATTCCACGCCCGGTAACCTGGATCCACCCGGTAGGACAGATGCCATGGCTTAATGCCTTCGATATTAAATCGAAAATGGGAGATTCATTGCATTATACTACCGGATCTAATTTCATCAACTCCGCATATTTTTGTTATAATGAAGTGAATACCAGTAAAATAAAACAATTTTCGTTACAATCCGGAAATATTTCCATTGAAAACCATGATTTTAAATGGAATATTTCGAGAATTGCAAATTCCTTCGCGAAACATTTTGTAAAAGTAGATGTGTCCTATTTATTACAGGTTCAGGGTAATTGGACCTCTTATCTCCAACGGGTCGACAGCCTTCTAACCTGGTGTGATGCAAGCAACATCCCGGTAAAAACGTATAGTGAATGGAGCAGCCTGGTGTATGACAGCATTCCATCAAGGGTTGTCAACATCTTCCCGAAACTCAATGTTGATCTGGATAACAATGCATTCCCCGACGGTTTTGATCAGGATACTACCTTTGGCGGGATATTTCAGACTTATGGCGGTGTTGATGAAAGCGGAGGACGATGCTTCATTATCCCCGGAGCAGGTGATATCTGCCAGATTAGTGCACTTGGCGGGTTAGAAAAAGGCTCCAATAAATTTTCCATTTGGGTCAGGCGGACAGCCCAGGATACAAGCAAGATTCTGGTTGAATTCAGTTTTCCTGAATCAGGAATTACTCAAACACTTGAAATTCAGGTTGATACTAATAATTGGATTTATAAACAGTTTATAGTTCAGGTCCCTGAATCAGCATCCCTGGTTAATATTCTGATAAAAAATGAGGGCCAGAACCTGGATACTGTGATGATAAGTGGAATGGCCCTCCGGTCAGCAGGTTTCTTGAAACAAAATCAGTATCCTGAGCAAAAAATAGTTGCCAATGAACCATTTGCCTCTGTCGATTTAAATACACTGGTCATTAATTCGCTTTATTCCCCTTCGTCGATAAACTGGACCATTCAAGGGAACCATACTGTTAATTTAACCATATTGCCTGGAATGATATTAAAGGTCATGAAACCTGTTTCATTCTGGAGCGGGAAGGATAGTGCCTATCTCGTGGCCCATGCACCCGATGGACTCAGAGACAGTTGCTTCATGAAGTTTACCTCAACATCTATTCCTTCTGCCTGCAGTGGTGTCCCCATCATGCTATCGTTACTCGACACCCTTGATAATGATATAATCATATGGAAATCAATACCATACGATTCATCCATTTCAGATTCCACAATTTATAATCCAATTGTTGCACCCGATACCACGACCAAATATATTATCACCTGCATTAATCCGCTTGGAAACGTGAACAAGGACAGTATCATTCTTGTACGACATCCTTTTCCGATCCCGGGTTTACCCCTTGATACTTCTATTTGTGCCGGCAAAAGTGTGAAACTGACCTCAAAGGACGGCCCTCATTATAAATGGAATACCGGAAACCCGGGCGATACGCTGGCTTCGATTACAGTTACACCCACCGCGACCAGATATTATACAGTCACTGTGACAAACACATATGGTTGTACTGCCAGCGACAGTACCCTGATCACTGTCATTCAGTTCCCAGTTGCCCACCTGTATGGTTTATTGCCGTCTTATTGCACCAATGACTGGGTTGCAACTTTGAATGGTACTCCAGCCGGCGGAACTTTGGGATCAACTTCACCAGGGTTGGTTGGTGAGCAATTTTATCCGGATAAAGCCGATATCGGACTCAATGTAGTTTGGTACACTTATATCAATTCAACCGGATGTGGTAGTACTGATACAGTCAAGGTCATCGTTTATCCTTTACCTGTCATAAAAAAGCTTCCTGATTCACTGTTATGTGCCGGAAATTCCATCACCCTTAACGCAGGAACCGGTTTTGACAATTATCAGTGGTCAAATGGCTCTGTAGATCCAACCACAACGGTTGATTCTGTTGGACATGGCCTGGGGGTTTATACAATTTGGGTTTACGTAACAAAGAATGGTTGTGTGGACAGGGATACCGCATACATAGATTTTATAACCTGTTCCGGAATCCCGGATAAAGAATTAATCAAACAGTTTTCAATCTATCCGAACCCTGCCTCTGATGAAATAATAATTAAGCAGAAATCAAATAAAGCAGACTGGCTGATGATCCAGATTCTTGATGTGAAAGGAATGGCTGTTAGGCAAATGATCCTTGAAGATATATCAAACCGGATTCCTTTATCCGGCCTTCCAAGAGGTACCTACTTCCTCAGAATATCAAAAGGGGAGAAGCAGGTTGATTATAAATTCATTAAAATCTGATGATCTCAGTATTTTAATATCCCGTTAATCCCAGTCAAGGCTTTCGATTATTGAGATCAATTCATGAGGACGATAAGGTTTTGAAATATATTCGTCCATCCCTGCTGCTAAACATTTTTCGCGGTCGGTAACCATCACATGGGCCGTTACAGCTACAATTTTTATTCGCCTGTTCCCTTTTTCCAGATCACGGATCACCCGGGTTGCTTCAATGCCGTCCATAATTGGCATGGCAATATCCATCAGGATCAGGTCATACGCGGCATTCTTAAATTTTTCAACGGCTATTTTTCCGTTTTCTGCGAGTTCAACATGGTGACCGGCCCGTTCAAGACTGGTCATCGCAAATTTTTGATTTAACAGATTGTCTTCAACGAGCAGAATAGAAAGAGGAGGGAGGATTTTTTTCTGAGCGGTGATTCCCGATCGTTCACGGGTAAGCTTCTCTTCATCTCCCTTTTCCATCACCACGGTAAACCAAAAAGTTGATCCTTTCCCCTTTTCACTGCGTAAACCGATTCTCCCATTCATAATCCTTGTGAGATTCTTGGAAATGGACAAACCTAAACCTGTCCCTTCGAACTGCTTGACAACAGAATTCTCCAGTTGAGCAAAATCGTTAAACAAGGTCCGCTGATCTTCATCAGAAATACCAATTCCTGTATCAACCACTTCAAACTTTAACAATAACTCCTCTGGTCCCAAATCAGCACTGGTTTTCAGGTTTTCCGGAACAAATTCGATAAGGCTGTCGAGATTGATCCCCTTTAATGGCAGGGTTTCAACAGAGACGACCACCTGTCCTTCATTTGTAAATTTTATTGCATTATTGGTGAGATTGATCAGGATCTGCTTTAATCTTACGGGATCACCGATAACACAGTTGGGTACTGTTGACTGGATCTTGGAATACAGATCAATTCCTTTTCCTTTGGCTTTAATGGATAATAGTTTGATCACCTGGTGGATCTCTTCCTGCAGAAAGAAGGGCTTTTTATCTAATTTCAGCTGACCAGCTTCAATCTTCGACAAATCCAGGATATCGTTTATTATGGTGAGTAAGTTGACACTTGAAATATTTATGATCTCCAGAAATTCACGTTGCTCACTTGAAAGCTCGGTCTGGCTCAGCACATTGTAAATCCCGATAATGCTGTTCATGGGAGTCCGTATTTCGTGACTCATATTTGCCAGGAACATGGTTTTTGATCTGTTGGCATTCTCTGCTTCCTGTTTAGCTTTCAGCAGGGCGTTCCGCACCTTTTCATGCTCTTCTATTGTAACAAACCCATTTTTATTCTCTTGCGATTCTTCCATTTTAAAATTTGTTCAGTTGATTTTTAATAATAGAGTATAGTTCCTGCTGGTTGATCGGCTTAGATATATAATCATCAAAACCAGATTCCAAAAGTTTTTCTTTATCCCCGGCCATGGCATAGGCTGTTTGTGCCACAAACGGAATAGTTTTATACTCTTTCCATTTTTTTCGAATTTCCTGCATTAACCGTGTCCCGTCCCAGGGTGGAGGAAGATTGATATCAAACAACATGATATCGAAGATTTTTCCACTATTGTAGGTTTCCGTCATTATCTTCATTGTTTCATCTCCATTGACTGCAGTGACCACATTTCCGAGGGCTTTTGTCATCTCATACAAAACAATCTTATTCATCAGGTCATCTTCAACAATGAAAATTTCCAGACCCTGCAATGTTTTGAATTTTTGCTTCCGTGTTGTCTCCTTTTTATTATGATCCTCCTTGGTCGATTTTTCAGGAGGAAAATAGATGGTAACGGTTGTTCCTACTCCTTTAGCAGATTCAATTTCAATGCGTCCGCGCATCAATTCAACGAGGCTTTTTGACAAAGGTAATCCAAGACCGGCGCCTTGTGAATCTTTTGAATAACCAAGGCTATCCTGCCTGAAAGGGTCGAATATGAGTGGCAGGTAAGACGGGTCGATTCCCACACCGGTATCTTTTACCCGGATGCATATCTCATCCTTTTCACTGATAAATTCAGTTGAAACGTTAATGAAGCCGTTTTGGGTAAATTTTATTGCATTTTCAACAACAGCGCTAATGACTTTAGTCAACCCTTTCTCATCAACGCATGCTGCCGGAACCTCATTGGTTTTTAAATTCAATTTCAGTTTTTGTTCATTTGCTTTGAAAATATAAAGCTGGGTTGCATTGGCTACGATTGTGTTTAAATCACATGACTTCAACATAATATGCATGTCGTTCGCCTCCAGTTTGCTGATATCTATGATATTGTTCAAAAGATGCAGCAGCCTGTCACCACTTTCTGAAATAGCGCGTGCATAATCGAACAATTCTTTATTTTCAAGCAAGGATATTTCTGCCTCCAGCAGACTTGAGAAGCCGATGATATTGTTTAAAGGGGTCCTGATTTCATGGCTGATATTGGAGAGAAATGCATTCTTCATGAAATTTGATTCTTCCGACCTCTTTAATGCCCGTTTCAGGGTGAAATCGGATTTTTCACTTTCTTCAAATTCATCTTTGATGACTTGGATCCTTTCCTGGACAGTCGTTTCGATCGAGTCTTTCAGTCCTTCATTACGAATAAATGCATTATCGAGTTCAATGGATTTGCTGGCAACTACTTTAGCCAGTTGCCGGTTTTTCCTCCAAAGGAAATATATAATCACGATGAATAAAATTATCGTGATTAACAGGATGAATAATTGAACGTAGATACTTTGCATCTGGTCAGCTATTTATAGGCAACATATAGATCTTCATCAGGATTAATAGCAAATTGTTGAATGTTCATTGTCCATTTTTCCCTGGTTGGATTATATGTTTTTACTACGAATCCTGCCTTTTCAAGTCTGCTCTTATAATCCTGACCGTAAATTCGAACATGATCAAACTGACCAAAAAAACGTTCCCTTGTTTCAGGATCAATTGCAGTAGGATCTTCAAATGTTTTTTCCAGAATTTTGGAAATGGGGACTTGTAAAATTGCCCATCCTCCGGGTTTCAAAATTCTGTACAATTCCCTGATCGCCAGTGCGTCATCCTGGATATGTTCGAGTACATGATTGCAAATTACCACGTCGAATGCTTCATCATCATAAGGAATGCTTGTAATATCCAAGAGGTCGGTTAAACGTGCATAATAATAACCTTCGAGATATTTTACCCCTGCAACATAGGTGATATTTGACATAGAGGTCAACATGGCTCGCAAACAACCTTCGGGAGCAACATGAAACAAAGTGAGCGGGGAGGTGAAGATTGTGGACTTTTCATGAAGAAACAAATAGATAAGCCGATCCCTGTCTAAGGAGTAGCAGCGAGGGCAAACATTGTTTTGTCTGTAACCTGCACCAACAATTTGTTTTTCATAGATCACGGGAATATCTGATCCCCCAGGTAGAAACTTGCGAAATGATTTTTTGCAATAGGGGCAATAATATGAACCACCAGAATAAAGTAAACCGCTTATCTTTTGATAACCTCCCCTGAGTTTCCTGCCCAGCCAAAAAGGAATTATTTTTTTAAGTGCACTTTTCATGGTGATAAGTTTAGTTAGTCAATATTATTAATTTCTTTGATATAAACAAGCTATTGCTTTTAAAAATCAGTGAATAGAATCCCGGTTTCATGGAATCCCCGTCATAAACGAACTGATATTTCCCGGGTTGCTGACTATTCCAGTTTCTTCGCATTAAAATTCTTCCCTGATTGTCCAGTAATGAGATGGTAATGTCAGATGGATGAAATAGCTGATATTCAACATTAAATCTTCCTGATGAAGGGTTGGGTAAAACTTTTAATTGAAGATCTGCTCCAGTTTCATTCTCAGGTGTATCGAGCAGAGATGAATCCTGGCATTCAAATGCACCGATATCATAATATTTTGCAAACGGACGAATCCGGCTGAGGAAATCAGTATGGAGTTCCATGGCACTAACCGGAACACCATGGTTAACCGCAGGGGAGTTGGATTTTAAATCATAATTTTCCTGAACAGGGTTAATAAACTTCACTGAATTAATATCGAGGGTAGTAAGATTATTTAAAACAGTGACATCGGTTGAAGATGACCCCAGGTTTATGTATGCGTTTTCTCCCTCCACAGGAAATGAACCAGGGTCAACTATAATATTATCTGCCACAAAGTTCTTTGTGCTTTTATTATCGGTGAATTTTACCCCGTCACTTTTTGGAGAGATAATCGTATTGAAAATAATCAGATACGAATTTGATTGGGCAGAATAGTCCTTTCCTACATAAATGCCATGTTTTAACCATGGAGAAAAGTTACTGTCGGGTTTATATGCGCTGCCCGGATTCAGGATCAGGTTGTTATAAATGTATTGCGAACCCATTGAAATCACATCAATGCCATCACCAAATCCATCTTTAATCTGGTTGTTGAACACTTTGGCATTCGTACCACCCCCGATGAGGATTCCTGACATTTGAAAGGAGACAGCCAGCTTACTGTCCCTGATGATCACATTGTCATATATTGTGCATCCTGAATCGGCTGAGCTCACCTGAATGGCATCCCAGCCCGACTCTTCTACAATGTTACGATAGACTTTAACTCCCTTCAGCAGATGGGGTAAAACAGTCGTATCTTTTCCGCCGCAGGGAATAGACTGTCCCATGTATTTTGAACTTCCAAGGTACATCCCTTCCATTCCAGTAATACGTATGTAGTTATCATGGATAATAAGATTCCGTAAGGTGAACTTTTCCCTGGTTGAATTGAACTGGCAATTTGGGTCTGTTTTTGCAAAAATTCCGGCCAGGCCGGTATTGATGATCTCAACATTCTCAATTTCTACATCCGTACTTAATCCATCTACTGAAAGTCCTGCTCCAACCGTACGGTCAACTTTGATACCGTATTTTAATGGAGAAAAACCTGCCCCCGAAAATTTCAGATAGGAGCAGGAATCGAATTTAACCCCATAATTTGAGGCGTTATTAATGAAAACCAACCCGTTAGTGTTCTGAATGACAATGGGATTATTTTTTGATCCATGCAGGTATGAGATGAGCAGGAATGATTTTTGTCCCGGCTGCAGGCAGATGGTATCACCCGGAAGAATGCCGGCAGCATTGCCGTGTCCGGTGATCATGGTTACGGATGCATCAATTGAAAGCTTGCATTTCCTTACCTGGGTCAATCCTGGAAATGATAAACCAACCAATACGATGGTCAGTAAGAATGATCGTAATTCCAGAAAGGAAATTATGCGTAACATAGTTTAAGTTTAGCCTCGTTTTGCACGTTCCCAGTTAACTGATTGCCTTTTTTTCATATACCGGTTAAAACCAAGATAAACAGCAAGGTTCATGATAAAGAAATAATAGGGAATATAAAATAGTTTTACCTTGATATTTTTTTCTTCAAGGTACCACCCAAGAAGGGCAATGGAATAAAAAAGAAGCTGTCCCCAGAAAAGCCAGGTGTAGATATTTGAAAAATCAAGAATGCCGAGCATCAATGAGATGGCCATGTTGCACAAAAGAATGACCGGTAAACCTAAAGGAGCAAGGGTCCATCGCAGAACCCGATGGGAGATATACTGAAATGAAAGTACACCAAACCTGAACGGATTTAACAACTCTTTAAGCCTGACAATGGATTGGATGCCCCCGGCTGAGATCCTGATCTTGCGCTTAAGTTCTTCCCGTACATTGGCTGAGGGATTTTCTATGGCATATGCATCGGGATCATATTGAATGGTATATCCTTTCGCGGCAATGCGGAGTGAGATGATAAAGTCATCAAGGAGCGTATCCGGTTCAACCGGTTGGAAAAGTTCCGTCCGCAGGGCAAATAATTCACCTGCTGCACCAACCACGGTGTAAAGCTGCGCATCCAGCTTCTTTAATTTTGACTCGTACTTCCAGTAAATACCCTCCGTCGCAGCAGTGGTATCTTTAGAGAAAATTCGTTTTTCACCTGAAACACATCCTACTTTAGGATTGTTAAATAGTCTGATAATCCTTCGGATGGATTCTTTTCCAAGCAATGTATTTCCATCTGAAAAAATCACGATCGGTGTTTTAACGAATTGCATTCCGCGATTCATGGCTGCGATTTTCCCCGCCCGTTCAGGCAGATGAAAAACTTCGACGCCCGGGTATTTGCGCAGCAACTCCGGAGTTCCATCGTCAGATCCATCGGTGATCCACACATGCCTGACTTTATCTTTGGGATAATCCAGGGAGAAAGAATTCTGAAGTTTCAGATCAACAAAATCCTTCTCATTGTATGCTGTAACAAACAAAGTTACCTCAGGTTCGAATACCTCCGGCTCCCCTGTCACTTTATTCTTTGTAAAAACCTGTTTTATCTTAACAAGAAAGTAAAGCAGGATACCGTAACCTAAGTAAGCATAAAAAACCAAGAACAGAAAAGTCCAAAAAATGATTTTCAGTATGAGCATGGTTATCTCCTTTCCCACATTTTAGTTTCTTCATTGTATTGCTTTAAAAGTTTGGCAGGGTTACCTCCTACAACGGAGTATGGCGGGACATTTTTTGTAACAACACTACCGGCAGCAATTACTGAATGTTTACCGATCCTGACGCCGGCAACAACCACCGCATTCGCTCCAATCCATACCTCATCTTCCACCACGATTTCAGCTTTTGTGGTTTTTTGTTTCGTTGGAGGAATCTCAATAATTTCATATCCATGATTTAACCCTGAAAGAACAATGTTTTGAGCAAACATGACATCATTGCCTATCGTCACGGGTCCAATCACAACGTTACTCATCCCTATCCTGGTACGATTCCCAATAAATACAGATCCGACTCCATTATTTATAGTTGAATAATCTTCAATGGGTGAATCATCTCCAAGGATGAACTTATTCCATGGGAAAACATCGAGTCTTGTACGACGGCGTATGGTAGATCGTTTTCCTCTTTGATGTTTGAATGGATTAACAAACAATTGTACCCAAAGCCGGGGCCGGGCCTGGTTTTTAGGAACCAGCAGAAAGAGCATTAATTTTTTTATCCTGGGTTTTGCTTTGAGTTTTGAGATAAATGAACTTTGAAGAGAATCAACCCGGGTGGAGGGATTCCCTTTAACAAGGTCGATAGCACGGTATATTTCATTGGCATTGGCCTCCCAGGTATGGCTGCGGGCAAACGCTTCACGTGCTTTTGCCAATTCGGGCGTATTTTCTTTCAGGGCACGATCGACCAGAATTAAGTATTCTTCCTTGGTAGTTGCAAGGTATGTGAAATCTTCAAAAACCTGCATAGCCTCTGTTTTAGTAGCTACAACAGGCTTTCCCATGGAAAGGTACTCATCAATTTTCCGCGGATAATTACCGATTGTGACCTCATTCAGAATCTGTGGATTGATTGCGACATCACAGTGAGCAAGATACATAGGTAAATCATCCGGTTTTTTACTTCCCAAAAAATGAACATTGGGGACATGGTGCAGTTCGCTGTTTTTGAAACCTTCATCCTCGGGACCGATGAGTACGATGGACCAGTCGGGACGTGATTTGGCAAGGTAGGTTATAATTTCAATATCCAAACGGAGCGTATACAGTACACCTATGTAGCCGATTATTGGTTTACTGATATTCCTGATATCTTCGGGAACTGTTTTGATCAGGTTGATATCAAATGCACTCACATCACATCCCTGGCCTACATAATATGAGTGGGGATTGAATTTTTTCAGATACCGGGCCAGATAAACCGAATTGGCCACCGCAATATCCGATTTTTGGATCAAAGCAGCTTCAATACGGATTCCCTGCCTTTTCCACCAGTCAACCGCAATCATATTATCCCGCGAATAATATATGTACAGCAGAGGTTTTAAATATTCTTTCAGGTAAAAACTTCTGAACATGTCACTGTCATTGAAAATGATGTAGTTTTTAAACCCAAGTTTTTCAGCAGCCCATGAAATTTCCCTGGCAAATCGTTTATTGTTGATCCTGTTGAAGAAATCGAACAGGGTATTATTTGGCATCTGACTTATTGATTCGAGGATAGTACGTGGGTAAAAACTCCACAGGTTCTCATTGATCTGAATGAGATTTTCTAGTTCCCTCTTACGCATCCTGATTCGTTTTTGAATTTTCGGATTATTTCTTTCACGAAGGATTGTTAACCGGTCCAAAGGATAGTTCACATAAAGAACACGATGGTGTTTTGCGAATTCAATGGCCAGATTAATGCAATTGCATCCGATATCACTATCAAAAGGCTGTAAACCGGTTATAATAAAATCCATAGTTTCAATATTTTAATTTCTCATTTGAGTTCAACTTCCTGGTAAAGGTTCAGTACGTTTTTCGCCATTGCTCCCCATGAGAATTTTCGTGCATTCTCAAATCCGTTCCTGATAAGGGATTCACGCAATAAGGGTTCTGCCAAAATTTTTTTTATGGACGTTGTAATCTCTTCCGGTTTAAAGGGATCGACATAGAGTGCGGCATTTCCGCCCACTTCGGGCATTGAACTTGTGTTGGAGGTAATTACCGGAATGCCACATGCCATGGCTTCCAGCATTGGAATTCCAAAACTCTCGCGCAGTGAAGGATAGAGAAAAATGGTACTTAAGGCATACAAGGCAGGCAACTCACTGTTGGGAACGTAACCGGTAAGTTTAATAAAGTCGTGAAGTGACGGATCTCCAATATCACTGATAATTTTTGTTAATTCATTCAGGTCAAAATCCAGCATGACCAGGGGAATTTTTTCTTCAGAGGAATTCAGAAAAAGAGAAAATGCCTTTAAAACACCAGGGGTGTTTTTCTTTGGATCAGTATTGCCGAAGAAGAAGAGAAATTTATCAGGTAAATTGTATTTTGCTTTGATCCTGTCCAGGTATTCCGTATCAGATATTGGCTTGAAATGATCGCTCACGCCATTATAGATGGCTTTCAGTTTATGATCGTTCACCTTGAAAAAATCTCCGATCCTCTTCTTTTCAAATTCTGAAACAGTAATGATCCTTGCGCTTTTCCGTACCACCTGGGGAACGACATATCTCCGATACATGTTACCGAATTTCTGGTAGGGAGTAAATCCTTTTTTCAGAACACTCATGCTTTCCATATAGATAATGTCGTGCAGCGTAACGACCAGGGGAATGGAGGTTACCACTGGAGCTGTATTACTCGTACAATGGAGAATATCGCAATGATATTTTCTGGCAGCAGCCGGCAGGTTAATCTGCTCCCACACCGGGTAGGGTGCTGAAGGAACGTCGATGATCTTGAAATTCGGGGTATTGGACAGGCAGCGGTCTACATCATTTTTTACAAAAATGAAATACTCATTTTGTTTATCAAGTTGCTGAAGATTTTTGATCAGCTCGAGTGCAACCATATCCATTCCATGTTTTTTCTGACGGAAAAGACGCTGGCCTTCAATTCCAATTTTCATGATTCTGGTTTTTTTTCCGAATCGGTATTATACGTATGGGATGTATGGTGAAATTCTTTGTTGCTGCCCCTGATTTTCAGGATAATCATAAACATCAGAAAAAATATCTTAAGTAGGGAAAAGAATGCTTTCATGGTTTTAATGGAAAAGTATTTTTTCGGAACCGAGATAATCATGGTGGCGAAAATCATGATCAGATTAGCCAGCCAGTAATATTGGAGCTGAGGATTTGGAACAACAAGGTTGAGCAGGTTCATGAGAATGATAATGCCGAGAAGCATCACGCGGGGAGGCAATGAAAACTGCAGCGTTTTGTCAAGGTAATCAATATTCCGGTGAGCAAACAGATGCCAGATCGAAACGATAAAATCTCTGCCAAAGAAGTAGAATTGCGCATAAATCCATCGCTTGCGTTGTTTATAAAAAACATGGGCATTCTGAACCTTTTCGTCGAGGACATAGGCATCCTGCAAGTATTCAATTTTTACTTTTTCACGCAAAATCATCAGTTCAAGTTCCTTATCAAATCCACCGATGGCACTGAGCTGAGGTATATACTGGCGGAACAGATTTGCATCAAAGACCATGGCTGAGCCTATCAGTGCTGAAGAAATTCCAAGGACCCGGTGACCAGCTCTGAAGATGTTGTTATTAATCTCTTCACTGATGGCATCCAAAAGGGCAAAAGAGGAGTTGGTGTTTTTAGCAATCCTGTGGCACTGGATCACTTTAAACCCCGACTCACAACCCATGTTGATTTTTTCAAGGAAATGATCTTCCATGATATTGTCAGCATCCAGAACAACCACAAGGTCGGTTTGGGCTGGGAGGTACCCCAGAGAAACCTGTAAAGATTTAGCTTTTGTACTGAAATCAAAATGAGCCTCAATGAGCGTAATGGGAAAAGAACGCAATTCACACAGCGTTTCCTCCCTGAATGAATCCGCCACCAATATCACGGTGAAAGAGGATAATGGATAATCCTGATTCAGCGCCGACCTGATTCCTTCTATGATCACCGGATCTTCCATGAATGCCGGTATTACAATGCTGATATGTCTTTTCCTGGTAACAGGAAATTCCTTATCCCTCCTTTTAAAGATTCCTGCGATGGCAAAGACCATTAAATAGAGGGATGCACCACTAAAATAGGTTAAAATGATTAGTTGAAGAACATGCAGGATTGCCCGGACTGTATCCATCTCTTACTATTTTTATTGTTTGGGTGTCTCATTTTGCACCGTATGCGTGGTATGACCGAAGCTCCTTTTTGCTTTAAAGATCCGGAAGAGGGATCCAAGCATAAAAAAGAAACCCTGAGGCAAATACATGACTGCTTTTAACGTATCCAGATTGAAATAGGGCAGGGGAACAGAAATGAGCAGTGTGATGGTGCAAAGTGCTGTCAATGCTATCCATGAAATAGTAATCACCATCGGATTCACAAAAAAGGAAAGGAGTGAGATGATCACGAGAAATCCCATTAGGAAGATCCTGGGAGGTAAAAACTGTTGAAAGACTTTGTCGAAATAATCGATGTTCCCGTTGATAAAAAGTTCCTTTAAACTTGACAAAAAATATTGCTTTGCATAGATAAACTGATTGGCCAACCACCTGGTTCTTTGAACCATAAACACATGAGATTTCTGAACTTTCTCATCATAAACATAAGCATCCTCACAATATTCAATGCGGTTTTTATCTCTTAATAGTTTTATTTCCAGTTCTTTATCTTCGCCAAAAGAGTCGATAGTTGCCATATATTCTTTAAACATCGCATATTCGAAGGCCATTCCGCTTCCAATCAGTGCGGAAGAAAGCCCCAGAACGCGATGTCCTTTTCTGAAAATATGGTTATTGATCTCTTCACTTACTGAATCCAGAACAGCAAAAGAAGTATTCCTGTTTTTTGCTTTCCGGTGCCCCTGAACAGCAACAAATCCACTGGAGAGCGCGTCGTTCATTCTGGAAATAAAGTCCCTGGCCATAATATTATCAGCATCCAGGATGATTGCCGCATCAAATAAATCGGGAAGAATACTCATCGTTTTATTCAGTGCCCGTGACTTTGAACTTTTTTCAAAAGAGACTTCAACGACCCGGATTGGCAATCTGCGAAGTTCATCCAGGGTGCTTTGCTGAAAGGAATCTGCAATGATGATCACTTCAAACCGGCCGGCGGGATAGTCCTGATCAAGTGCTTGTCTGGCTACATCAATAATGACGGCATCTTCCTTGTATCCCGGAATAAGCACGGCAAACTTACGTATGCGGCTATCCTTTTTTTTGCGGAGACGGTAGCGGAAAAGTCCGGAAATTGAGAAGATTGAAAAATACAATGCCGCAACAAGGAAATACAAAAACAGCAATGCCTCAATACTCTTCAGAAAGAAAAAGAAATAATCCCGTGCCATAATGATACAATATATAAAGAATTCAGGCTGTACCCCTGAAGCAAAATTAAATATAAATCAGTCCGAATACAAGATAAACGATTATAAATAGGGATTGTCATGTATTTCGCGACTGACTGATTTTTTTAAATGCCAGCCGATTGCTCTGATATAGGCATAAAACAAGGCCACCTTCCCTTTGGCAAGGAAAGTCAGGGCGTTTCTTGGAATTGCAACTGTAAGCTGGTACAGTATCCCGATCACGAAGTCCATTCCAAACACGTTCCTGCGCATGAACACAATCCTGTTGCGGTTAAGGTAATATATTTTCATGGGGCTAAGTTTCCCCACCGAGATAGATTCCTTATGATAAACCAATGAATTATGTACATAAAAGATTTTATAACCGGCCCTTTTAATGCGGTAACTCCAGTCGGCCTCTTCATAATAAAGAAAAAAGATGTAGGACATCAGTCCGATTTCCTTGATTACCCTCATGGGGACCATCATGGCAGCACCATGGGCGTATGAAGTTTCGGAATCGCGATCATACTGACCCTTATCTTTTTCCTGATGACCAATGGCAAAATTTCGCATGGTCCTGTGATTAATCGGCGTATAGCCTGCATACTGGATTATATTCCGATCGTAGTAATAGCGCAGTTTAGAACTCACGGCGCCAATAGTTTTATCAGATTCCAGTTTGTCGACCAGGGGTTCAAGAAACCCTTTGTCAACGATCGTGTCGTTATTCAGCAAAAGCACATATTCACCCCGGGCACGCATAATACCCTGGTTGTTGCCGCCAGCAAATCCATAATTGATAATACTCTCATAAAGGATAACGGATGGAAACCGTTGCTTAATGATCTTGGGATCGTCAGCAGGTGAAGCATTATCAATGATGATAATTTCAATATTGGGATAGGTGATTTTTGTGAGTGATTCGATAAATTCGCAGGTATCCTCTGATCCATTGTAATTTACAGAGACAATAGATACAAGTGGATAGTTTTTTCGGATCATTTGGCAGGTCCAGTATGATTCAGAATGAAATTTAATTAAGATGCGGACTTTCGTGCAATTCTCTGTTGTACATATTTTTCAGATGCCAGTACACGGCTTTGATATATGCGGAACATAGCTTTAACTGTCCTTTTAAAAGGAATGTTGTGATGTTTTTCGGGATGGCAATGCTCATTTGATAAATTACGGATACGATGGCTTTCCAACCATGAACATTCCGCCGCATGTAAAGCAATCTGTTCCGGTTTAGGTAAAATATTTTAAGAGCGCTCATCGTCCCGGTTGTGATTGAATCTTTATGAAAAACCAGGGAATTATGCACATAAAAGATCTTATAGTGAGCGTCCTTTATACGTTGCATCCAATCCATCTCTTCGTAATAGAGGAAAAAGATGTCAGCCATCAGGCCCACCTCCCGCATCACCTTTAACGGAATGACCATGGCTGCACCAAATGCGTAATTTGTCTGGGCATCTGAGTCATATTGCCCATGGTCGATCTCGTTAAATCCAATGCCGTTGTTCCGGATGGTGATAGGGTTAATGGGTGTGAATCCGGCATATTGAATGGTATCCTGATGAAAAAAATATCTGATTTTAGGACTAACGACGCCTATATCAGGATTGTTCTCTAATTTGGCAATGAGCGGTTCAAGGAATCCCGGGTCAACTTCCGTATCATTGTTTATCAGTAATATGTGTTTTCCTTTTGCCACCCGGATGCCAAGATTGTTTCCCCCGGCAAAACCCAGGTTCTGATCACTTTTAATCAAAGTAATGTAGGGATACTTTTCCAGAATAATATCAGGATTTTTGGATGGCGAAGCATTATCTACAACAATGATCTCGATTAACGGATAGGTAATATGGGTCAGCGATTCAAGAAAATCACAGGTAATCTCCGGCTGGTTGTAATTGACCGTAATCACGGAAACAAGCGGGTAGCTTGAAAGGGGTTCTTCGGTCAACATGTTTTGCATTTAATCAGGTAATCAAAGTTAATAAATCCATAGACTGAATAAATCATTTATTCATCATCTCACGACGATGCTCCTCCTCTTTGGCTTTGTCTATCGCTTTTCTATATTGATACATTGCGGTAAAAAAACCAACTGGAACAAAAAGGAGAAGACCAATAAGCATATGAACAGCAACGCCTTCCATTTATATTACCGATGTTTTAGGTTGAACAATCGTTTCATTTTCGTGGAGTTGTTTATCCAGGTCAGGGGCTAAAAAAACATAAGCCATACTGGCATATATCAGGATACCTGTAGGGAACTGTCCGAGCACGGCATTCCCATAACTGGCAATGATAATTCCGAATACACCACTCAGGAGTGCCCCGATCTTTACGAATAGATCAGGATCTTTAATTTCAAACATGCAGATAAACGTTCCCTTTCCTAGTATAAATCCAAGAATAAACAGGTGAAGGTACAAGCCAATAATCCCGTTTTCAACCCAAATCAGCACAAACCAGCTGTCTGTGGCAATAGATGCAAGGTAGGAGTCGGGTGAATATTGTTTTGCTTTGTCACCGGACTGGCCGACACCACTTCCGAAAGGTCTGGTCTTCAGATACTCTGAAAGAAGTCGCTGGTTGGCTAAACGGACCTGGTAGGAGGCATCATCTTCAGGGACGAATGCAGTTCGCATACGAAAAATCTGATAGTTGGAATTGCCAATATAGGTATAACGGAAAAATGAATAAATCAGCATAAAGACGATGCCCCCGATAACAATTACTTTGACATTCTTACGCAAGATCATGTATAAAAGTAATCCTGACATTGGAACAGCAATAGCGCCACGGGTACCCGAGCTGGACATGCCATAGAAGCCAGCGATCATCACGGCAATCCAGAAAACCCGTTTTTTGAGGTTTTTTTCATTCAGCATCAGGATAGTGGCAATTAACCCGATCTGCGATTGGGCAGCACCAAACTGGCCGGCGTCCGTATAAAACGAGAAGGCCCTGAGGTTTCCCTGAATGAGATGGGTAACTCCACCAATCGTATCCAGCCATTGTTGTTCCCATGGGTCGGGACCAATATTAAGCTGCATCCAGGCTTTCACCGAAGCCAGGATGGAGAAGACTCCCCATATCATAAGGAATTTATCCAAATGACGTGGGGTATTAAAAAGCATGAAAACAAGGGGAATCGTCAGCAGCATATATAGAGCGATCCCACGAAAAGCTGCGAACCACGCTGCCCGGCTGATTGCTTCAGGGTTAAAAAATTCAAGACTGATGTAAGCAAACCAGATGATTGTCAGAAGGACCAGATCCATCTTTACAGAACCAAATGGGAACTTTTTATCAAAATAATGGAAAAAAATAGCAACGTAAATTACGACGAGCGTAATGTCCATTACATACCCTAATCTAACGGGCAAGTATCTTGTAAGCCCCATCAGCATAAAGTTGATGATAAAGGCAAAGGTCAGTCCGATTTCAGGTTTGGCGATCAGTCTGTTCAGGGCATAAACCAGGAATGGTAAAACCATTAAAACCGAGGCGATGGTCATTCCACCTTTGGCGATGACATATCCGATGCCAACCGACATAATCAGAATTGACCCGATGAGGAATGGATCCTTAAGGCGGTCAGCACCGGTTTTGGAAAGAAATGGATTAGTTGGATTCATTTCTCACCGGTTTTTTCCAAAGCAGACGGATGGCATTTTCCTTGTAAAAAACATATCCTTTCCTGAAAATTTCCCAAAAAGAGATATCGATTTCCTGCCGGAGAAACCTATACCCGACAAAAATTCCGATGAGGGAAAACACAATGGATGCAATGGCGACAAAAAACAGCAAGGTGGTTACCGGTAAAGCCGGAAACAAATAATGCATCCCGAATACAGCAAAAATATCACCAAGGATGTTGGCAGTGGTCATGTATAGTACCTTTTGAAAATTCCGTTGCGGTTTATTCAAACTGTCAAGAGCAACTCCCGTAAAGCGGTCAAGTGGCAAAAGGGTACAATATACGATAAACATCATCATGATATATGAAAGGGGAGTTAGTGAATCTACATATTTACTGCCCCCGATAAATAAAATGAAAAATTTGTTCAGGAAAAGGCTGAGTATTGCTATTCCTATGAACATAAACACAACAATACCGGTATAGGAATAAAAAATATTCCGGAACCGGTTCGGGTCATTGTCCATGCTTGCCTTAGATAATTTTGGGAAAGCTGTTGTAGCAAAGCTGATCAGGGGAATTTCGATAAGTTCTACATATTTCAGTGGAATGGCATACAGAGCCACACCAATTGGTCCGCAATATGCACTGAAGGAGATGATAAAACTATCAGCTCCTTTCAGCAGGCTGCTTCCGACTTTGGTCCCCATGGAAAACTGCCCGTATCTGAGCACTTCCTTCATTTTAGCGAACGAAATATATCTGATAAATTCAAGCCCGGTCCACTTTTTAACCAGGCAGAATGCTGATGTCGCAAAATTCGTGAGCAGGTAGATGATCACAACCACTGTAATATCAATTTTAATCACAAAGTACGCAATCGATATAATAATAAGAAACGAACAGAGGTTGAAAAATCTGATCCAGAAAATTCTTTTAAAATTCAGTTCAGCCTGAAAAATAGTCCAGGCATAATTCCATGGCAGATTAATCAGGGCGAGAATGGGGTACCAATAACAAAAAACATCATATCCGCTTGTATTCAGGGCTTTAGGAATGAGGAATGTCAAGCCCCACAGGATTACTGCAATTGGGATCAGAATTAAAAATCCGATGGTCCAGCTTGACCCCAGATAGTATTTACGGTTGGTTGCGGTTGGGGATGACAGAAACCTGACCAGGGCTTCTTTGCTAAGTCCAAAACGCATCATGTCTATAAGGGACGCAGGCGCGGTAAAGAGGACCCATTTCCCGAAATCCGGGATTGAGAGCATCCGCATTAGGATCATAAAGGATAAAAGGCCCATGATCGCGGTTGAAAAATTAGCCGCTAAGGATAGGAAATTCAGATCATTGACTAATTTTGTCAGTAGCTTTTTCAACCTAAATTATATTCTTTTCACGAAACCGGAAAGTCAAAATCTGTTTTGCCTTTCTTCTGAATTTAGATCTCGGACGAGGAAGTTCTCCAAAGATGTCATCCAGATATAGCAATTCAACCCCGTTGAGTACGATTTGGGTGTTTTGTTTACAAAGTGGGATGAATGCATTTAAGGCTGTATTATCAGCCATGGTCCATGAGCGGTTTGCCCTGGTAACGATCAACGACAGGTCAAATTGCTGGATGAATTCCAGAGGATAAGGGTTGTTAATTAGGGAAGGAATTTCAACAATAAGATAATCAATGCTTTCCAGGTCAATATGTTCATATCCAACCATCAGGGATGCCAGATCTTTTATTTCAAAGAAATTCTCTCTGATCGAATATTGTATCTCGTCGTCATTGGGGGGGATCAGTTCTCCGCCCAACATATAGGCGGTTCCTCCTCCGGTTTCTTTGATGTAGTTCAGAAAGAGCACATTTTCACCGAATGACTTTAATTTTCTGCTCAGTTCACGCCCAATACTGGTTTTACCTTCGGCATCTCGTGTGCTGAAAAGCAGAATCATTATTGGTTTTTTATTTTGAGCCAGGTTTGCTCTAACCAAAGTTAATTTGATGTTCTGGGCCAGGATTTCAACAAGCCTGGGAATAATGAACCCAATATCCACATCATAGATTTGTTTGGCTATTTGCGGGTAAACCCCAGCGACTTTTAGCTTAATAAACCGTTCGGCCCTTTCAGGTGTTTTAATGGTTGTATCAAAAAATTCCATCGCAAGCAGAATGGCAACGATCAGGATAAAGCCGACTACTGCTGCCGCAAGAACCAGCAAGAGCGCTCTTGAACGGATGGGATTCAAAGGATAATAAGGAGGGTCGACCACTTTAATGTTGGTTCTCAATTCATCGTCCTGTTGCCGGAGTTTAGCCAGACTTAAATCATGAAGAAGTTGTAAAAACTCACTTTCAGTAACGCCAATCAAACGCTCTATCCTTTTCATTTCAGCTCCAAGAGGAGCGAAAACTTCATACACATGCTGGAAATATTTTTTTCTTTCTGCCAGGACCCTGAAGGCAGCCCTGCTTTCTTCATAGGCAATAACATTTTTAAGCCAGGCGTCCAGCAGGTCCTTGGTTGGCAATCCTTCGACGGTATTGGTTATCAAATACAGACGGTCGATATTGTTTTTAATGGCCAGCTTAATATTTTCGACCCTGGCCTTAAGTCCGGCGAGTTGCTGTATTGTTGCCGAATCGTTTCCCAGGTCGATCTCGATATTGGCAATTTGCATCGTGGTTTCGGACAATTCATTCCGAAGGCGAAGTATTGCACTCGTATTTAAAGAAATTTTGGCATGCGCCTCCAGTTTCTTTTCAATGATTTTAATGGCTGCATCGGAAGAGGCAAAAGAGATCTGCTTGTTCTGCAGCGACACATCAAGTTCTTCCTTGGTGACCGCGATAATTTTCGTTTGCTCGTAGTAGTTAATGATATTGTTGCGTTCATTGAAGATGAGCAAATCATTTTCGGCCTTCTTTAAACGACGGGCAGCATCTTCCAGTTGACGTTTGAAATACTGGATCACTGCATCTGTTTGATTTTGCTTCAGAAGTTTATAGTTGGCGATAAAAACACGTGTCAGAAAGATCAATGTTTGCTGGCAAATACCCGGATCCGGATTTGTATAGGTCAATTTAATAAGGTCACTGCTCTGGATCCGGTAAATCCCAATGGTTGAAAGGACCTTGATACTGTAAAAACGGTCATCTTCGGAACTCCACAGTTTATAAATGAAGTTGTAATTGTTTTGATGCCCATAGGCGAGTAATCTCCTCACAATCCTGTCAAATGCTGACGAATCCTGTATCCCGCGCGAAACAGAAACAAGAGTGTCACTGCTGAAGAAATAGTCCGTCACACGGGTGGTTGAATCTGAACCAACATTTTGGGTTGCAGGGGAGGGCTCCGGTTCATAACCTTCATCGGGAGTAGGCGAGGCTTCCGGTAAATTTTCGTTGTTGTTTAAAATAAGTTTCTGGCCAACAGTAAGGTCGTTTTCCCGTAAATTATTGTAGGACATCAACTCATCGACACGCAACCCATTTGTTTTAGCAATGGAGTACATGGTTTCTCCCCGCCTGACCACATGGAATTTCTTCGAGGTATTCTGGCTGGAATGCCCCTGAGAATAATTTGCTATTTCTTCCTGTAAATCGTTTTGGTAAAGTGCGGTGTCCAGGCTGGAGGTTCTTTTTGAGGGTGGACGATAATAGCGTTTATCGTTCCGTTTGGCTTTTTTTACGATATCGATGACATCAGCCGGGACTTTTGACAGCAAATCTTCATAATTTTCTTTGGAGATATACCGCGGATCATAATGATCAAGTAACAGATGCTGGGCCAGCAGGCTGACAGAAACTTCTTCAAGTGTCTGCCTTGCCTTGATAAGATTGATCAGGTTGTCGAAAGAGGCAGCCGTCGCCATAAAATCGATATTGGCCTGCTGCTGAACAGAATATCCGGAAGTAACGCCTGTATAGATTGTTGTTTCTGAACTATAGGACCATTGGCTTTTCCTGGTAAGTAAAAAAACAACCAATGCAATAATCAGTGGTACGAGTATTAACAGTAAAATATGTCTCTGAAGTAATCGTATGAAATAAATAATTTTCATTAATCTATCTTATTTATTACGTTGAACTTAATGCCTGCAATCTCCTGAAGGAGCATATAGGCATTGTAGAATGCAAACCGTGATTCTTCAAAGTCCGTAACTGCTTTCCTGTACATTTCATTGATAAAGGCCAACTCATACAGAGTTATCTGCCCGTTGATATATTCTTTATCGCCCATCTCTTTTTGTAAAGCCTGGGCGTATATATTATCATTGGCTATTTTAAGAATACGTTGATTTACAATTAACTGATTGTATTGGACAATGATTATCTTTCGCAATTCAATTATTTGGTTATCCTTGATGGCCATTGATTTCTCTACCTCTTTGGTTGCAGTTTTGATTCTGTTCCTTCGATCCCATAAATCATCCAGTGGTAAACGAACGCTCAGGGCCGCCAAAGCCCGGTTATTGTTCTGTGTGGAAAGTACAGAATTGTTATCACCATAGTTTGTCTGATTGTTGGTCAAGGCATCCCAGGTATCATTTTGTAAAAGAGCGTCAATATACAAGTTTGACATCCAATCTCTTCTGGCAGTTTTAATTTTATATTTCCAGATAGCAATATCCGCATCCTGCGATCTCAAAGCCGGAGAGTTGATAATTGCAGAGTCAATCAGGTCTTCAAGCGGAGGGATTCGCAGGGTGATGTCATCCACAAATGGGTTGAATGTTGCGGTTGAATCCTGTGAACCACCAGGTTTTGATGATCCCTGTCCAAAAAAACAGAGTGGAAAGTTTAAAAGAAAAATAATCAGTAAAATTAAATATCCTGCTCTCATATCCACTTATTGCTGTTTATCAGATTCTTAGACATTTTCTTTTTGGATGAATACTGCAAACGTCCTGATAATCAATTTTATATCACCCCAGAAAGAGTTGTGTTCCGCATAGTAATTATCCAGGGCAAACCTTTCTTCTTCTGACATAGTTCCTTTTTTACCACGTTTTTCAACTTGCCACAGGCCGGTTAAACCTGCTGCAGCCCTGAAGCGGCGGCTCCATTTCTTTTTCGTCAGTGCTTCTGCTTCATTCATTGGCAGCGGGCGGTTCCCTACAATTGACATATCTCCCTTAATGATGTTAAAGAGTTGTGGCAATTCATCAATACTGGCCATCCTGATAAATCTGCCGACCCTGGTTATTCTTGGATCATCCTTGATTTTCAGAAATGCTTTTTTTGCGCTGCGTTTTCTATTTGCAAGGCGCTCACAGATTTCTTCCCCATCATAATAAACCATGGGTGAACAGGTTTGACCAGCGGCTAATTTATCGCATTCCGAACAGGTAACCTCAACCGATTCGCCAATATATTGGTTCAGGTGCGCCACATCTTTAATGCGGGCATCAGCATCAGGATACATGGATCTGAACTTGTAGAAATCGAATATTTTATAATTGGCTCCAACCCGTTTGGCTATATAATAAACCTTACCACGTGACTCAGTTAAAATGGCAATAACAGTAAGTAACATAATTGGAGATAAAATCAACAGTGCCAATAAAGCAAGGGTTACATCAAAAATGCGTTTTGGTAATGAAGTTTTATACGGCGTCATGTTTTCATCCGTCAGCGACATTGGCTTTGGGACATATTCGGTCTTGAACTTTTTCAGAAAAAGAATCCGGCTATGGATATTGAAGAGATTTAATTCTTTATGATAAAAATCATCGATGCCCATGTTAAAGGACTCCATTTTGATCCCTTCATCCCGGACCAGGGAAATGATGATAAATGGAGTTTTCTGATAGACCTTGTTCAGTTTTAGTTTGCGATAGAAGGATAAGCCATTTATCCCCGGCAGGATAAATTCGCATATGATTGCATCAATCGCATGCGTTTGCTGATACACCTTTTCAAACCGGGTATCCTGATCCAGGTCAAAAAGATTGAAATTACTATTTGTTAAAAAATAAAGTGCGGAAAGCCCATTCGGGAGCTGAGTAACATCAAATAAATCGCTTTTCTGGAATAGATCAATTGTTTTCTGATCATTGCCAATATAAAGAATTTTCAAAGGTGTGACTGAAGCTTCATCCATAAAACACTAGTTCCCTCTGCGTTGCGAGTATAATTCCTTAAATTCCAGCCGGCGTTTGATTCTTGCTATGAGTTCTTTGGGGTTAAACGGTTTAAGAACATAATCATCGGCCCCCATTTCAAAGCATTTAATCTTATCGGCACTTTCTTCTTTTCCAGAAAGCATAATCAATGGAATCTCATCAAAGAAGCCACTTTCACGAATCCTTCTGATAAATTCAAAGCCATTTAAAACAGGCATTTCAACATCACAAATAATTACATCCGGCAGATTTCCGGTCTGTAAATAAAATAAGGCATCCATGCCGTTACTGATCGAAGTAACTTCGAAATCCTTATTAAATGTATTTTCGATGATAAACCGGATACTCTTTTCATCATCAATTGCGAGTATCTTTTTCTTCATGAATCTTATTTTGGTAAGCAAATATATTCAAATATGTATGAAATGCAGAAAGAAGATATTAACAAAGGGCAAAAGTTATTTACGTCAGGGACATCATTGATTATCCTTAATTGACAGTCCTTCAAGCATTTTAGTCAATGATTTAAGTTCATCCCGAAGCCGAGCTGCTTCCAGAAAATCCAGGCTTTTTACGGCATCCTCCATCGCTTTCCTGTTTTTGCCAACCAATTTCTGCAGTTTTTCCTTCGAAAGGTACTGAATTATCGGGTCGGCTGCGATATCTGAATACTCTTTTTCAATATAGGCTGAGGGCATTTTTGATTTACCATCAGCGACTGTTGTCTGACCCAGAATTTCATGGGTGCTTTTGGTGATTTGTGTCGGGGTTATGTTATTCAAGGAATTGTAGGCGATCTGCTTTTCTCTTCGGCGGTTTGTTTCGTTCATCATCCGTTTCATCGATTCGGTGACTTTATCCGCATACATGATCACCTTGCTGTTAATATTCCGGGCAGCCCGCCCTGCAGTCTGGGTCAACGATCTTTCTGAGCGCAGGAAACCCTCCTTATCGGCATCAAGGATGGCTACCAGTGAAACTTCAGGGAGGTCAAGACCTTCGCGCAACAGGTTTACCCCGACCAGAACATCAAAGGTCCCAAGCCGAAGATCCCTTAATATTTCGACCCGTTCAAGCGTATCTACATCTGCGTGGATATACCGGCACCGGATGCCAACCTTGGTAAAATAGTTTGTAAGTTCTTCCGCCATACGTTTTGTAAGGGTCGTCACCAGGGTCCGTTCATTCTTTTTAATGCGCTGGTCAATCTCCTCCTGAAGATCATCAATCTGCCTTAAACTTGGCCTGACTTCAGTGTAGGGATCCAGTAATCCTGTCGGACGAATTACCTGCTCAACCATCACCCCTTCGCATTCCTGGAGTTCAAAATCGGCAGGGGTTGCGCTGACATAAATGGTCTGGCTGACCAGGGTCCAGAATTCCTCGAATTTCAAAGGCCGGTTATCCATCGCCGATGGAAGCCTGAACCCATATTCTACCAGGGTTTGCTTGCGTGAACGATCACCTCCATACATGGCCCTGACCTGGGGAACGGTAACATGGCTTTCATCGATTACCATCAGGAAATCATCAGGAAAAAAATCAAGCAGGCAGAATGGCCGGGATCCAGCTGTTCTGCCGTCAAAATACCTGGAATAGTTTTCAATGCCTGAGCAGTAGCCAAGTTCACGCATCATTTCGATATCATAACTTACCCTGTCTTCGAGCCGTTTTGCTTCCAGTTCCTTCCCGTTTTCCCTGAAATAGGTGCACTGCTTTATCATGTCATCCTGGATTTCAACCAGGGCTTCCCTCATCTTATCCTGGGAAGTGACGAAAATATTGGCCGGGTAAAGGGTCATTAATTCCATGGACTCAATTTTTCGTCCTGTGAATGGATCGAATGATTCCAGTATCTCCACCTCATTTCCGATGAAAATGACCCGGTAGGCAATGTCAAGATAAGCGGGGAAAATATCCACTGAATCTCCCTTAACCCTAAACCGCCCGCGGGTAAAATCTCCTTCTGTCCTTGCATAGAGACTATTGACCAGGGACTGCAACAGTTTTTTACGGCCAACCTGGTCTCCGATTTTCAAACGAATTACATTCTGGTTGAAATCATCAGGGTTCCCAATCCCATAGATACAGGAGACAGAGGAGACAACGATGATATCGCGTCTGCCTGATAAAAGGGCTGAAGATGCGCTCAATCTGAGTTTTTCAATCTCTTCATTGATTGAAAGATCCTTTTCAATATAGGTATTGGTTACCGGAATAAAGGCTTCGGGCTGGTAATAATCATAATACGAAACAAAAAACTCAACAGCATTTTCCGGAAAAAACTGCTTGAACTCACCGTACAACTGAGCTGCAAGTGTTTTGTTGTGGCTGAAAACAAGGGTGGGTTTCTGAACCTGCTGGATCACGTTGGCAATTGTAAAGGTCTTACCTGACCCCGTTACACCATGCAGTACCTGAGATGGATCCCCGCGCTGAATGCCTTCAACGAGTTGTTTTATGGCCTCCGGCTGATCACCTGTAGGAATAAAATCGGAAGTGAGTTTAAAATCCACCGGCGGAAGTTTTAGGGATTTAAAATCAACGTTGTGGAAATCGGATAATGATCAGATAGGTCGACTTCTATTTTTTTATATTCCAATGGCTTAAATTCCTTTGAATGAAGTATATAATCAATTCTGAAAGAGGGCAGTTTCCCGGAATAGGTTCCTTCAAAAAAGACTTTACCAACCTCTCTGTATGTATCAAACAGACCTGCAGTCAATTGATGATAGGTATAGGATGAAGGTGTATCATTGAAATCTCCTGCAAGGATGACCGGATATGGACAGGCTGCAATGTGACCTGCAATCAACTGAACCTGTTTCGACCTAAGGATAAACGATCTCCTGAGTTTTGACAACATACGTTTGGATCCTTCACTGAGTGGTGCTGTCTCTTTGGCCGGCTCGGTAAACTGGGCATAGAATGAATAGTCATCATTCCCAAACCGGATCGATTCCAGGTGGAGGTTGTATACCCGGATCGTATCCCCTTTAATGACAATATCAGAATAAATTGCAAATAACAACCGGTCCTGAAGCTGAAAACAGCCGGTATTTACAATTGGATATTTCGAAAACGAGGCAATGGCAACAATCTTTCGCTTATTATAAAAGGTCTTATAATTTTTAAAGGCATAATGATCCATCCGGATCGATTGCGCGAATCTGTCAAAGGTTTTAGAAAAGGTATCCCCAATGGCAAAGAATTCCTGTATACAAATGATGTCTGCACCTTCTTCAGAAAGAAAATTGATAATTTTGCCTCTTGTTTCGGGAATGCTCTCAGCACGTTGGTTCCCATAAAAGTGATGGACGTTAAAACTAACCACTTTAAGCGCCAGTCCGGAAGGGATTACCGGTTGAGTAATACGAACCGGAAAAAGGGAGAGGAGGCTGTTCCAACCGAGCAGGATTGCAATAAGGGAAATAAAGGCAAATCGCTTCCAAAGCATCAGCCAAACCAGGAAAAAAATGGCATTGGCAATCAGAAAAAGCGGATAGGCCAGTCCAAAAAAACCAAACACCCAAAATTTATCAGGACTGATATAGCTGGCACCGTAGGAGGCAAATAAGCCTATCACTGCCAAAATATTTATCGATAACAGGAACTTTGCTAAAAAAGATCGACGCACTTTCATTAAACCCCATTTTAGATCATCGCTTGTTGGATGTCCTGAATAAAAACTCCTTTTCTTCCTTGGTCAGGCTGTCATAACCTCCTTTTGAAATTTTCTCAAGAATGTCATCGACTTTATCCTGATTATCCTTTTTATTCCGGTTGTATTCATCATCGGAGGCAGGCCTTGAAAAATCGGGCCGGCTTTGATATGGCCTATTTATTCTCCGAAATTTGTCAAAGAAACTGTGGAGAATTGATGATGAATTGCCGGTTTTATATGATTTTTTTGAAAGATGGACCACCTGGCTGAAAATAACCCCAAACAATGCACCGCCAATGTGGGCAAGGTGACCTCCTGCATTGCCTGATGGGATCATAAAGAAATCAAACACAAATAAAATGATCGCGAGGTAGAGTATCCTGATCTTCCCTATCAGGAAAAGCTGGATGGTATAATCGGGAACATAGAAGGAAATTGCTGTTACAATAGCCATCACAGAGGCGGAGGCCCCCAGTGCATAGGAAACAGGAAGGATAGCGCCAAACACCGGGAAGGTATTAAAAGCAGCTACGTAAACCAGGGCACCTGCAAACCCTCCTGATAGATAAACGAAAATCAAATGCCTGGATGGTAAAAATTCAAGGAAAATTTTTCCGAACCAATAGAGCCAGATCATGTTAAAAAGAAGGTGCCAGATATCAATATGCAGAAACATATAAGTCAGGACTGTCCATGGCCTGGCCATTAAGGCGGGAACATTTGCAGGAATGGCCAGTGCATGAAGTACAAGCGTGCCAGCTGCCTCACTGTCGGGGTTATTATAAATGAATAATATGACCCTGAGTGCCTGGATAAAGATCCAGATAACGACATTGATCAGTATCAACACGGACAAACTTGATCCCTGCCTGAAGAATTTCCTGAATTCCTCGACGGGGCTTGATGGTTGCCGGTAATTGTAGTTCATCATGATGAAAAATGGTCTTGACGTTTCCGATAGTATAAAATTAAAAAGAAACCAAAGATCATTCCTCCCAAATGCGCAAAATGTGCAACATTGTCACTGGGATTGTTTGAAATTCCGGCGAAGAGTTCAATTGCGCCATAGGCGATAACGATCCATTTGGCCTTTATCGGGAAGAGAAAATATACATAAACCAACATGTTAGGAAACATCATTCCGAATGCAAGCAGTATCCCATAAACAGCTCCTGAAGCGCCGACGGTCGGGATGTCCATCCTTAATTTCATTAACTGGCTGATATATTCCAGTGATTGTGGTACGTAGCCAGGGCTGTTCCTGGAAAGCGACCACTCATTGATAAAATTTCTGATGGTCCCTTCTGCATCATAGTGCCGGGGGTAATAATGCCTGACAAAGGCAACAAAGCTATCCACGGTTGGGTTTGAAGCATAGGTTTGGGCAGCGGCCTGGATGGACGAGATGTCGAGCCAACTCACGAAAGTCTGAACCATTGCGGCACCGATCCCGGTAATCAGGTAGTAGGTCAGGAAACGCCTGGATCCCCATACGTTCTCGAGCAGGTAACCGAACATCCAGAGGGCAAACATGTTAAAAAGTACGTGCGAGAAATTTGCATGCACAAACATGTAGGTGACAAACTGGTACGGACTGAATAAATCTGACTGGAAATAGTGCAATCCCAAGATGCTGTCAAGCTCAATACCATAGGCCGAGTTCAGGGATACGGTTGCAAGGAAAAATAATCCGTTGATAATCAGCAGATTCTTTACAACTGGAGGAAGCAGGCTGAATCCTGCCGGGCTATATTGTTGAGACATAATTGATTATGATCATTAAATTTTAAATTTCCTGTTAAGCTCCTCAAATGCAAGCATGATCATGGTGGGTTTTCCATCCGGAGATGCATCGGGAATCCTGCAGGCAAACAGATTTTCAATAATAGAGTCTATTTCCTGTTGCTGCAGCCTTTTACCTCGTTTCACCGCAAGTTTTTTAGCCAGCGTCTTTGCCAGGATCTGACTTTGGTTCATTTTGTTCTCTTTCCCGGGTGTTTTAAGTGATTCAAGCACAGATTCAATGAATAACCCGATGTCAGAAGCTTCCATTTTAACCGGAATTGCATGGATGACAAAAGATCCCTTTCCAAAATCATTGATTTCAAATCCAAGTTCTTTAAAATATTCTTTCCATTCCAGGAAAAGTTGAGCATTATCAGGGCTCAGGGTGATGGTTTGGGGAATCAGCTGGCGCTGCACCGAGACATCGTTGGTCCGTTTCTGATCCAACATGCGTTCGTATAGAATTCGTTCATGGGCATGTTGCTGATCAATGATAACGACTCCTGATTGCGTATGGGTTATGATGTAGGCATTGGCCACCTGGAAACTCCTCTTCCGTTCTGAAAAAGTTTCATCCGTCAGATGTTGCGGTGAGTCCACCTTTGACTCCTGTCCAGTAGAAGGAAACTCAAATTTCTCCGCTGGCGGGGGTACCGGAGAATAAAAATCCTGCCATCCCTGCACAGAGGGAGTTTGTCGTGGTGAAAAGGGAAACTTTGTTTGAGGTTCTGTCCTTTTTTCAAACGGGTTGTAATTGGGGTTGATCGTGATTGTGGGTTGTTTTATTGGCTGATTTTCAGGAAAGATTGGTATGTTTATGCTCTGTTCCACATCGAAATCCAAGGTAGGGGATATATTGAATTTACCAATGGATTGCTTCACTGCCGCATGCAGGATGGCATAAATGCTTTTAATATCCTGGAAATTAATTTCAGTTTTTGTCGGATGAATATTGACGTCGATGGTTTGCGGATCTACCTCCATGTAGATGAAATAGGAGGGGACAGAGTCGTCCGGGATTAATTCCTTGAAGGCACTTTCAACAGCATGATGCAGGTACGGACTTTTCATAAACCTTCCGTTGGTGAAGAAATACTGTTCACCCCTTGTCTTTTTTGCAAATTCGGGCTTACCCAAAAAACCTGAAATATTGACAAGTTCGGTTTGTTGTCCGACGGGTATCAGCCGTTGAGAGTATGCCGAGCCATATAAATTTATTATTCTTTGTTTGAGGTTCCCCGGGGGGAGTTGGAACAGGACCTTGTCCTGGTTATAAAAAGTAAAAGCAATGTCAGGATTGACAAGTGATATGCGGAAAAATTCCTCAATGATATATTTTAATTCAAGCGTATTTGATTTTAAAAAATTCCGGCGTGCAGGTACGTTGAAAAATAGGTTTTTCACACTCACGGAGGTGCCGTTCTGACAATTCACGGGTACCTGGCTTTTGAACTCAGTGCCTTCAATCAGGATGCAGGTTCCGATTTCATCCTCATGCCTTTTTGATTTAAGTTCTACCTGCGCGACTGAGGCGATGGATGCGAGCGCTTCTCCGCGAAACCCCAGGGTTCTGATAGCCAGAAGGTCGTCAGCTTTTGAAATTTTGGATGTTGCATGACGCTCAAAACACATGCGGGCATCCCGTTCTGACATACCGCACCCATTGTCAATAACCTGGATGAGCAATTTGCCAGATTCTTTAATAATCAGTTTAATATCGGTAGCACCGGCATCAATGGTATTTTCCATTAATTCCTTTACTGCAGAGGCAGGCCGTTGAACAACTTCTCCCGCTGCGATTTGGTTCGCGACTGAATCCGGTAAGAGGTGTATGATGTCAGTCATTATCAGTTTAAGTACCTAATTTTCAAAATCAAAAATTTTCGAGGATATCGTCCAACAATGGAAGATGCAGATAAAACGAAGCGCCATCGAAATAATTTTCAATGACGCGCCGAATTTTTATTGTTTCTCAGAACTCAATTCCTATCCTTAAGAGGAATAAAGAGTTACCCGTTAAAATCTGGATCGATCCAGAACAGGGAACCTCATCTGAACAAGATAGAAGGCCCCATAGAATACCGCAGAAAAGAAGGTGGTTCCAAGGAGGTCATTCAAAAAGAATGAAAATCCGTTTGTGGTATCACGGAAAAACATCAGGCCGGCGATGTAGCATTCTGCAAGGCCTGCAAAGGTTTGTGGGTAGTAGGGGCTGGCAACCCAGGATGAAAAATTGGTAATCAGGAAAAAGATAACCGATGATGAAAAAGATGCCAGTACCACAGATCCCACATTCACTTTGTTTCGGATCGTCATACCAATAAGAACCGTGATGGCAAAACTAAAATAGACAGCAGGCATATTGGCATGCAGACCTAACACGAGATCGCTGATGAACATCGCGGCGATCGGAATGGCGAAAGCATATTGCTTTCTGTCGAAATAGGTACCAGCAAAAAGAGCCATGGCTGCAATCGGCGTAAAGTTTGGCCAATGCGGCAGCAGCCGTAAAAGGGCTGCAACAAGAATAACTGAGAAAATGACAATAAATCTAGGATTGATAGATTTATATTTCATGAATATATTAGATTTAGAATGTACAAAAATAATAAATCATTTCAATAAATGTCATACCGGGTTAAAAATAGTTTCTATTTTTGGCGAACAATCAATAAACCAATATTTTAAAATGAATTACCGGGGTTTTATTTATCTGTGCTTCTCAATTTGTTTTTTTAATTCCTGCGTACAAATGAAGAAGAAAGTTGATTTAATTGTCACGAACGGAGTGATATACACTGCGGATTCCCTGAATACGCGGGCAGAAGCAATGGCTGTAAGCAATGGAAAGATCGTTGCCACAGGCACCAGGCAGGTTATTGAAGATGATTTTCATGCACCCGCAGTGGTTGATTTACAAGGAAAAACTGTTTTTCCGGGTTTCATTGATGCACATTGTCATTTCATGGGCTTTGCACTCGGGTTGCAATACATTGATCTCAACGGATTAACCTCTTTCGATGCTGTATTGGATCGTTTGAAACTGGCTCCACAGCCCCGGAACGGAAGATGGATCGTTGGCCGGGGGTGGGATCAGAATTTATGGTCAAGCAAGAAATTTCCTGACAACACCCTTTTAAATAAAATATTTCCGGATATTCCTGTCATGCTTATCCGCGTGGATGGGCATGTTGTGCTTGCAAACCAGGAGGCATTAAAAAGAGCTGGAATCGGCAGGGATCATCATTTCGCGAACGGACAAGTTGAGATAAAAAACGGGCGTCTTACAGGAATTTTAAGTGAAACCGCAGCCGACCTGATCCGTGAGAAGGTTCCTCAACCTGCCGGTGAGGAGTTGACTGTGTTACTTGAACGGGCGGAAAAATCATGTTTTTCAGTTGGTCTCACGATGGTAAGTGATGCAGGTTTGGAATATCCCCAGGTTCTTTTCCTGGATACCCTTCAGAAAAGCGGAAGGATCAGGATGCAGGTTTATGCCATGTTGACCCCTACAGAAAAAAATATCTCATCATTTGTAAAACGTGGTCCCTATAAGACGGATAAACTGTTAATCAGGTCAATAAAGATTTACGCGGATGGCAGCCTTGGAAGCAGGACTGCAAGGTTAAAGCAACCCTATACAGATGACAACGCCACCTCTGGCATTATCGTAACCTCGCCGGATTCAATCAGAGCCCTATGCCGTCTTGCCTATGAAAATGGTTATCAGGTGAATACACATTGCATCGGGGATTCAGCGAATTCCCTGATGCTGAACATTTATGGAAGCTTTCTGAAAGGGAAAAATGATCTCCGATGGAGGATTGAACACGCGCAGGTAGTTGATCCAGAGGATATTCACTTTTTTGGTGATTATTCGGTCATTCCTTCTGTGCAGGCGACCCATGCCACTTCAGATATGCACTGGGCTGGTAACAGGCTTGGTCCCGGGCGAATGGCAGGTGCTTACGCTTACAGTACATTGATGAAACAGAATGGCTGGATTGCCAATGGTACCGATTTCCCAATAGAAGGTATCTCACCAATACTTACCTTTTATGCCGCTGTTTCGAGAAAAGACCTGCAGGGTCTTCCTGAGGGAGGTTTCCTGATGAACAATGCACTCACGCGTGAGGAGGCATTGCATTCGATCACTATCTGGGCCGCAAAGGCTGATTTCATAGAATCGGAGAAAGGAAGCCTCGTGCCAGGGAAGGATGCTGATTTTGTCATTCTTGACCAGGACATCATGCAAATTCCGTTGTCAAAAATTCCTTCAGTGCAGGTTGAGCACACCTTTATCCGGGGGGCAAAGGTCAAATAAAAAAGGCCGCCTGTGGGCAGCCTTTTTATCGGATTGAATCAAAATTTATTTGAAAGCGTTCTTACAAAGAAATTTTCCCAGTTCATCACCAGCCCGGTCATAACAACTCTGGATGCGGCTTCCCGTATCATAATCATATCCCATCATATTCACACTTTGCAGTTTAGGCAAATCAATAACCGCAAGCGGTTTATCCTTTGCAGCAGTTTCAACCAGCACTACTTCAATGTTAATGTAGGCATTTTTACGGGTTACCCCAACATTGAATCCAGGTTCGACAAAGGTTGTATGAATGATGAGTGTATATTTTGCATCGGTCGCCCCTTCCTTGGCGGTTACTCCAAAATCCGAAATTTTCCCATTTAAGTTTTTTTCAAACATTGGATGAAACCGGGCACTGCGATCATTTGTCCAGGATTCAGCCCACTGATCTCCCGAACCAGGTTTTTTCTTATTCATATCCGCTTTTCTGTCAGCCACATAATCATCGGCAGACTCAAATTTTCCAACCGCCATATTTGAATAATCATACTCTAGGTTGATGGTTGTCTGACCTTTTAAAACCTTGACATCCCCTGATTTAAGTTTCTGCCCAACCACAACGCAGGTGACAAGTAGGAGTGCCAGTGTGAGTGTTGTAATGCAAATTTTTCTCATGGTCTTTGATTTAAATGTTAATATCATTAAGAATTATTCAGGCTAAATTAAAATAACAGATGGGAATTTCCAAATTTATCCTGAAAAATTTCCGTTTTTTTCGCGGTTATCTATAAATTTCACCGGTTTTCTGCTGATTTCAGGAAACTGCATTTTCTGAATATTGGATTCTGAGGTGAAGGTTATGATGGGAGCTACCCTGAGTTTTGCCCTGAAATGGTCTTTAATATCCTTCTCTTTTTCTTCGCCGATCCCTTTTCCACATACATGAATCAGGATTTCATCTGTGCCGATGTGGTTCGTATAGACCTCAACAATATAATTGGAAATATAATCAATATTATCAAGGATGTCGTAAAGTGCGGGAGGGAAAAGGGTTGTGCCTTTGTATTTTATCATCTGGTTTTTTCTTCCCACTACAGGTCCAAGCCTGATCGTATTCCGTCCGCAGGGGCATGGTGAAGTGTAATGATGACAGACATCACCTGTTTTAAACCGAAGAAGCGGCATGCCTTCGACACCCAGCGTAGTAACGGTGACCTCCCCGAGTTCACCTTCATTGACCGGATTATCATTGTCATCTAAGAATTCAACAATGATGAGTTCCGGATGATGATGTCCTCCGATCCCTTCATCACACTCAGTAAAGGAGGTGCCCATTTCGGTGGAAGCGTAGGTTGAATATAATTTCAATGGCCATTTTTCCTGGATTTTCCGCCCGAGGGTATTGAACGCCAGGTCGATTTTTCGCAAAGGTTCCCCGATGCAAATGGCTCTTTTAATACTGGTGGACTGGTAATCAATATCATGTTGCTCAGCATATTCGATGATCTTCAAAATAAATGAAGGAACAGCAATGATTGCATTTGGTTTTATACGCTGGATGGTATCCCACTGCAGTTCCGGTATTCCATTTCCAACCCGCACAACGCTGGCCCCAAGCATGCGGATTCCAAGAAAGTAGGCGAGTCCGGCCATGAAACGCCTGTCGATGGTGGTCATCAGTTGGTAAACATCTGAGGGACTCCCTCCGGCGCAGGTAAATGAGATGGCCTCGTTGTAAGCAAGACGCTCAAGATCCTTATCGGTCATCGCGAATGTCACCGGATCTCCGAGGGTTCCCGAGGTGGTTATGTAATCGATAATTTGTCTGCGGGGCACGCAAAGGAAATCTTCATTTCGCAGCTGGAGGTCATCCTTTTTTGTGACCGGAATGTTCACCAGATCGGAGACCGATTTTATCTTCGTAATATCAATGGAATGTTTCTGAAATAAATCGCTGTAAAATGGGGATGACTGCCGGAGATACGTTAATCCCTCCGTTAGCTTTTTACTCTGATGCCGTAGAATTTCAGCAGGTGATTCCTTTTCAATATTCGGAAAAAAGGGAATACTCATTTTTAGAATTTAAGGCCTATCAGGATCCTCATGGTATTTGTCTCAATGGTCTGCGTCGGACGTTCCTTATCGAAGTTATCAAATTTCATGTTCCCGAAGTTATATTCAAAGCAAAATCTCATGATGGAATACCTGATTGCCAGACTGACCTCATTTTGAAAGAGGTTTGCTCCATATTTGGAATAATCGGAATTTGACAAACTATTCCATTCATCAAAGTGATAGGCAAAATTTGCATTCAGTTTATAGGAAATGTCGATCATGAGGCGGTCAACGGGATTAATGGTTAACAATGGTCCGAATTTTTGTCCTGCATAGTAATAGTAGTGCTCATAACTGTTGTTTGGATCAACAGGTTTGGTCGAATTGAACCAGAAACTCAGGAAAGTGGCATCGAGTCCCAGCCTGAGGTGGTTATTAGCGAAAGCAGGACCAAAATAGATCAGGAAACCCAAATCCAAGGCTGCACCGATTTTTGCCGGAAGGTAGGTCAAGGGTATTTTAACAGCAGACCCTGATGTCGGAACTACAACCTGTCCTTCTGAATATGCCCCAACCGGGAATACTGGACCTATACCTAGGTATAAACCTCCTTTGATGAAGTTTTTTCTATGCTCTTTCTGAAGCTGTATTGTGTCCTGGGATTGGCTGTTGAGGGAAATAAGGGAGAAGGCAACAATTGATAAGAGAATGTATCGTTTCATTTTGTTTTTTTAGGATCTTTTTTTTTTTCAAATATACGAAAAAGTCGATCATTGATATTCGTGGTTCTTCATATGCTGACCCAGTCTTTCCCTAATATAGGATCTTTGCTCCTGTGTAAGAGAAAAGTCATTTTTCCTGAAACCTGCTGTTTGCCTGAGAAAGGCATGTACCCTGGATTCAAATTCGTCGGAAAATGCCAGGTCAAGCACCTGATATATTTTTTTTAAAACAGCCACGGGTTTTGTTTCCAACTCTTCAAACCTTATTTCTGTGTAGTACCCGGGCCGTAAGCGGGTGCTGTCAGAATCAATGGTTGCCAGTATGTTCTCCAGCACACCGACAACCTCTTTAAAATCCGGACGGGTAACAGGACTGTTCAGCCGGTTTTGCTTCTGTAGGATATCCCACATATGGATCGTTGATGGCACTACATCATCCGGATGACGTACAATATTGATAAATTTAGCATCAGGGAACATCTCACACAGTGTTTGTATCCTGCAGGAATTGAAAGGATTTTTTGAAACAATTCTTTTTTTCGTGTGAAAATGAAGCTTTTGATAGAATCCCTTAACCTCCAACTTCCATTTTTCCAGCAGGTCACCGGATGGTAAAAACGGGGTGCCATGGTTTAGAAAGTAAGCCCCTGATTTTGCAAAGACCAGGTTTTCAAGTGGTGAATAGCTTGTGATCCGGTAAATGGCATATTCATCCTCCTGTGGTTCATCCATGCCAATTTTAACCTGATCCATCGGACGGTGTTCTGAGATGATCCGTTTAAACAGTGGGCGGTAGTAAGGAGCGGAAACGAGAAAACTGTCAGGTACGGCCACCTGAAACAAGGTAGGTGCTGCTAACTGGGGATCAAGGCTCATTAGTTGATGGAGCAGCGTTGAACCAGTTCTCCAGTGCCCGATGATAAAGAGAGGATTGTCCGGGATCTTTGCATTTTTCAATGCTTTGGAGTACCTTATTTTTTCTATCCATGAAAAAAAAGATGACCAGGTTGCGCTTTGAATAAGAAAAGCGAGGCGTACTATATTTTTCGGGGTATAGTTAATATGGTTTCGGTTTAGAAGCCGAACCAATTGATCAAGTTTGATTCCGGCAGTGAGGTAGGAATCCTTCAAAATATAGCAGGTTAAATAGTGTGATCCTGTGATTGCTGAATGGCCTGTTGCTCTGTAATAAATTGCGCGATGCTGTCGATGGAACGTACCACTTCGCGTGCCAGATTCTGATCGGTAATGCGCAATCCATAGGTCCGCTGAATAGCCATAATTATTTCAATGGCGTCAACCGAGTCAAGGGTCAAAGCGTTGTCTCCGCCAAACAGAGGTTTTTCATTATCTACATCGTCGGGGTTTATATCGTTGATGGCCAGGGTTCCCATGATCAGTTTCTTTATCTCGAGTTTCAGGTCATCCGTTGGTATAGTCATATATAAAAACTTAATATTCAGTTATTTAATTGCATTGGAAAGAGATTGAAAAAAGCGCTCTTCCACATCTGCCCGGTCATAGATCATATCACTCAGCTGTTTAAGTTTTTCAGGACCGAGATCTCTGTTTTTGCCGATGCGGGCTGTAAAAAGTGAAATTTCCCTCCATCCATCTCCGATTGTCATTAACTCACGGGACAGGGCTCTCAGTTCAGGTTTAGCTACTACATCAGAAGCCTGCTGAAGGAATGTCGCATACATATATCGAAAACCAGCGCCCCCTGTTCCCTGATCTTCAAGCAGGATATTAATTTTCATGATTTCATGTGATAAATGCTCAATATCCCTGGCGAATTTAGGCCATTCCACCACTTTTTTTGCGAACATACGCATTCCTTTAATTCCCAGGAAGGGAATTGGAATTTTTAACATATAAAAACAGGCTTTCTTAATCCCCCTGATAATGGCTTCGTTGTAATCAATATCAGATGGAAGTTTATCCAGATGAAAAATAAATCCCTTGGGTGACATGCTTCCGCCTGCGAAACGACCCTTTTCAAGTGATGTTGACTCAAGTTCGACCATTTTGGGAAAGTAGGCATCGCTAATGACGTACCGGCTCTCCACCTTTCCGGTAACCACCAGAAAGTGAACATTGATATGAACACGCTCCCACGCAGGAACGTAATCCATATAGAAGAAATCAACCTGTGTGCCAACCGGAATGTTTTGTTGTAACAACAGATCCAGAGTTTGCTGACCACGAACTGGATTCTTAAAATCATATGTTTTAAACCGTACACCCAGACGTTTTTCAAGGTTGGTACGCATTTGCCCGGGCTTATTCCTGACAATAAAGGTAGGGAAGGCAAAAGATTTCATTTTATGAAAGTAACCGAAAAATATGCCGCTTGCAATACCAAAAACCATGGGCTCTGTGATCTGAAGTCCTCCATGGTTCAATAGCGATGTAATCGTCCCTGATTCACAGTGGGCTCCCATTTTATGATTGAAATTCTGTATGGCCATCTATTTTCTTTCTTCAATTTTTGTCAAAACAACAAATGGATTGGTTGTGGTCGTCTGACTGACTGAAATTTTTTCGGCGTTATTTTCTATTATGAAATTGGATTCAAGGGTATCATGATCATTCACCAACAGGACCTGCAACAAATTGGCAGCCGGTATATTAAAAACAGCTGCATACCTGCGCAATTCGTCTGCGTTTACTATTCCAAACTGCTTTGGATCAAGATGTTTTTTTACCTGTGATTTACGAATTCCCGCTCTGGAAGATAATTCGGAGAGGGTCAGGTCTTCAAGCACCATGTAGTATTTCACCGGGCTTATGTCGTTATTGGACAATTGCGCCCTGAGTTCAATCTCCAGGTTCCTGCGCTTGAGGATATAATCGTCCATGTAGTTGGCTGAAATGTAGGATCCGGTTTGCATCGGTCCGAATTCACCGTCATCTTTCTCTACATAGAGAATCATCTGCTGTTCAGGATAATCTACGAATCCATCTTTTTCTTTCATTGAATGAACATTAGTGATTTCGCTTATTTCCGTCTTGCAAAAATAGCAATGCTTACGATCATTGCAAAACCAAAAAACAGGATCAGTAAAATCGTATTTGGAAGGATTCCTGAAATATTTCCTTCGCGGATAAAAAGGTTCAGGTAATTATCGATTCCCCATCGGATAGGAGAGAGGCAGCTGATGTACTGTATAAACCGTGGCATGAGGTGGATCGGCAGGAAGGTTCCGCTGATCACGCCCAGCAAAACCACCATCACCGACCCGAACAAGGCGGCCTGGTTATGGGTAGTTGCTGCGGCACCAACAATGATCCCGAATCCGATCGCCGCCAGTGATGCTGCTATAGTTGCAATAAATATGGCCAGGTGCTGATGGCCTACCTGAAGCTGGGGCAAACCAAAGTAGGTCGGGAAAACCCAGATTCCGATCACCATCATCAGAAAGAACTGAAGGAGGCAAACAACGAGGTAGACCACAACTTTTCCGCTTAAAATGGCAGTCAGTGAGACAGGGAGGGAACGCAGGCGCAGGAAACTTCCTTCGTTTTTCTCGGTGATAAGGCTTCCCGCAAGCGGAATGACGATAAAAAACATGGCAAACAGGATAAAACCGGGAACATTGTTTTGTATCACATTGGGTTTAATCTCTGATTTCTCCCTGAGGGCATAGGTTTCTGTAATATTGGGAAGCTTCTGCATTTTTTCGGCCACCAACGACTCGATAACCGGCCTGATATTTCCCTGCAGGTTGCTCAATATATCATTCATGACCTCCCTGGACTGGGTCCCCCTGATGATAAAGCAGAGGGAGTTGGTAACTGCATTTTTGTAATTTTCCGCAAGGGTTGGGTCAATGAGCAGGACAATGTCGGAATCACCGGCGGGGGTGATTACGCCGAATTTGTAATCACCGCTGCCAATGAGGGTTTTGGCTTGTGACCTGGTTAAGATGGCCTGGTTTATCTTTTCTACCGGATGAAAAAATCCTGATGAATCAAGGTTTGCAAGGAGTTTCTTCGCAAAGGGGCTTGCCGATTCATTGACAAAAAGGATCCGGGTTTTGGAATTCTGGCTTTTCAGGGCATTTTCCTGGGCCAGGGTGACCACAAAAATGAGTAATACCGGCATCAGGAACAGGATGATCAATCCAGGGATATCCCTGAACAGCAACAGAAATTCCTTCTTCAGGATAAACCACAATTTTCGCATGGAGCAAAAATAGAAAGATTTATCCATTCTTTATTGCCTCGATCAGGCTGATCGGTGTGATGGTTGGAATAATCCGTTGAATTTTGAAACCTGATTTTTTGAGGAGGCAGGCAAACTCACTTTCTGTCCGTTCTTTCCCGCCAGGCATGGTTGCCATCATCTGGATATCCAATAATTTAGCGAGCGAAGGTTCAATACCGGATGGAACGATCATTTCAATGATCAGTAACAGATTGCCCGGATTCATGGACTTCCTGATTTTCGTCAGCAGTTCAACTGATCGTTCATCGCCCCAGTTATGGATAATATTTTTCAGGATATAAAGGTTGGCTGAAGCGGGAATGGATTCGAAAAAATCGCCCGGGAGGATCTGGATCCGGTCATCGACCTGAAAGCGCGAACTCATTTGGGGTGCCTTTTCCAGGGCATGTGGTGTGTCCAGGAGTATTCCCCGGCAAGCGGGATTGTTATGAAGTATGTTGGCAAGCAAAAATCCTTCGCCACCACCTATATCCGCCACCAGCGGATATTTTGAAAAGTCGAATACACGGAGAATGGGGGCAAGTCCCAGATCAGAAAGATTTGACATGGACTTGTCAAACAATGCATTTTCGTCGGGGTGATCGGCCAGGTACTCGTATGTTTCTTTACCATAGGTTTTTGCAAATGCGTCTTTCCCTGTTCGCACTGCGTATTCCAGGTTGCTCATTAAATTCCAGTTAACCGGTCCCAGATGATGAAGGATCATATAACGCAAGGACCCCTGTTCATCGAGAAGTCCCTTCGCCAAGGCATTCAGGCCAAAACGCCCGTCACCAGTCTGTTTGAATATCCCCAGGCTTGAAAGCGCCCGTAAAATGCGGAGGATATTCTCCGGATCAGCATTGACTTTTTTTGCAATTTCGTCTGCGGTCAGCGGCCGCTCTTTCAGGCAGGTGGCAATATCGAGTTTTGCGGCGACATATAAAGACGGCAACATCCAGAAATGCTGGATCTGTTCATAGAGAACCACATTGCCGGGAAATGTTTTCCTGTTTAATCTGAGTAATGAATTCCTAAACCAATAGATGGCATTGACAAGCCATACGGGTGGCACCCTCATACGATCGCATCTTCACATTGGGGGATGGCGATATTTCTTAATTGAATCTCGAATTGTTCAAGATCTGAGATCAGTTTCGCCTGTTTATCCCGGAAGTTTAACTTCATATTCGAAAAGAGCACCTTATAATATTGAATTCCTTTGTCAAGGTTATCACGGAAAGTTACAAAATATTCCTGCTGCTTTTCTGACCAGGGCAATGATGTTTCGTCCATCTTGTTTTTAAGGAAATCGATGTATATCATCAATTCCTTCATGAACATGTTGGGCCTGTCTTTACGTTTGATGACATTGATCTTTCCATAGATGTGATCGACCATCTCCTTCAGGGTCATCACCTGTGAAAAATAGGCCATATTGGGGCCCGGGCAAACGGATACACCCGGTTTTTCTACCCTGGTATCGAGATGGTTGACAAGAAGGGCAGAAGTTCCGAGGCCAACACAGATGCAGGATTTCTCAACTATTTTACTATATTCCTCCTTATATTCATCTTCTCCCAGACCCATTTCCTTCAGTTCCGCTATTTTCAGTTTCTGAAATTTTCTCGATGCAGTACAGAGTGTAGGTTCTCCGAATTCATTGCTCAGGGCTGCATATTTTTTTGAACATGGATTTCCGGGAGTATTCTGTTCAATATATTCCTCCTTTTCGATATCCTTTGTATTGCCTCTCACATTGTTGAATGGAACACCAAGCGGACTTATGTTACTAACGTATAGATCATCCTCTGTGGCGTTACATAAAAGGCTGAGTGTTTGTTCATCCACATTGACTACTTCTGGTACCAGAAGGAATGGGGTTCCCCAACCCACAGAGTCGAGGTTGTAATGATCGGCCAGGAACTGATGTTCTTCAGATGTTCCTACACCGCCCTGGGCTGTGATTTTAATTTCAAGGGGCTCAGCAGGGCAAGGGCGGTTTTTAGCTTTTAAAGCCACCTTCAGTAACGCGAAGGTCTGCTGAATAAGGTCTTCACGGTTCGTATTGATCTCCTCGAGAACCGGGCCGAGCAGGTAACCGTTCGTCGGGAATGCATGCCCTCCGCAGTTAAGGCCGGATTCAATGCGGTACTCGGAAACCCATAATCCCTTTTTTGCAAGGTATTTTCCCTGGATCAGCGCTGACCTGTGATCGCTCACCTTCAGCGTAATTTTTTTCTTGAGCTGAAAATTCTCGTCCGGGTAAAATTCATTAAAGGTCTCAAGGTAATTATACAGCCTTGGGCTCATTCCTGCCGACAATACGACAGAGGAGGTGAGATCGCTGTTGACAAATCCACGAAGCGCTGCATGTCCATCATTATATTCGATGGGAAGTTTTACATGGTTTCGATAATTTTCCTTATCAACCTTTGTCATGATGTTCACATCAATGCTACCCATGGAAAGGTTTTCCTGAATCCATTCCTTCACATCCAGTTTGTCCCAGTCCTGCTTCAGCTGATCAAATTTTTGCTTCAGATGGGAAGACTCATGAAGCATATCAATGTATTTCGAAAATTCACTGCTTTTCTGATCGTAGGTGGCCTTTAATTCTTCAAATTTATCCCTGGCAATTTTGTCGACCATGTTAAGGTAGGCGGTAATCCTTTTTGCCCTGAAATCATCAATTTTCTCAGAAATTGCCTGAAATGGAAAATCAAATTTTTGGCTGTAAAATTCTCGAAGTTTTTCCATCAGCATGTCATCCAGCAATGAAATGACTGAAGAGATTCCAAGATGAGCTACCTTTACGGGTGTATCAATGGAATATCCAATTCCCAAAACCGGGATATGGAATGAATGTGGGCTGTTTTTATTCATTATCGGGGATAAGGAATTGCAAATATACAGTTTTTTTTACTAGAATTGTATCCGCCAGGTCCCCATCGGAAAAAATCCCATGGTGAAGAAGTCCCTGATCTCCCCGGTTTTAGGGTCGATTCGCTGAAGCGAGATGTTGGTAAAGCTAGTCCTGTACTGCAAATCAAGAAAAAACTCAATGTTATATCCCGGCAGGTTTCGCCTGATACCAAACCGGAAAGCGATCCTTTTATATTCAGGATAGCGGGGAGAGTATGCCTGTGACCAATTGTACATTGTTTCTCCATTGGCCAAAGTAGCATTTACATCATAGGGAATGTAAGGGCTGCCTCCGGCCCAGGTGGCCCTCAAACCAAATGACATCACGCCCCATTTGCGCTTCCCCATCACAAATTCGTACCCCCCGGCTGCATTAAGTGCATAATTCACGTTGAATGCCGAATTTCGCGTGATGTTGTCGAAGCCATTATAATTCGAATTAAACAAAGAGGCCGAGAAAAGGAAATAATAGCTTTTTCTGAAAAATCGTTCAAATGTACATTCAATGCCGTAATTCTCTCCTGTTCCCTGGCTGACCAGGCTGTCGGCGTATTGACGGTTGATGAAGAACTCATGTCCCTGGTTACTGAGCGCATATTGTGGAATGGAGCTTTTCACCGGTGTGTCGTACAAATACTGATAGTAAAGTTCTGTTTTAAAACGCAGATCGTCGTTTATCAGGTAATTGTACCCAAGTGCAATTTGGGCGCTCCTTGTAAATCCGAGGTCCAGGTTTGGCTGTGTCACGGATCCGCCAGGTTGATGTGCCAGGATAAAATAGATCACCCTGGGCTGCATCTGGCTATAGAGGCCCATACCAAAGTTAAATGAATGGCTTTGATTGATGTTCCAATCAAGCCCGACCCGGGGTTCTGCCGACCATGAGTTATTGAGTGTAAGCCATGAGCCATAAATACCCACCGTAGACGATAGTTTTTCGCTGAAGTGGTGCTGCCACTGCATGAATCCCCTGAAAAGCTGCATCTGTTCTCTGGAGTTGGTATTAACCATGAAGGCCCCTTTGTAGATTAAACTGTCGGCAAAAAACATCTGATAGAAATCCCAGTAAAAGCCGCTGTTCAGAGAATTCTGCAGAGAGAATTTTTTTGTGAGTGATGATGAAAAGGAATATTTGACTTCCGTTGATCGTTCCCCGGCCCATGGCGAGGGTAATGGCTGGACGTTGGAGAAGGTGTCGATCCTGGTGCGGGTATCGGATGCAACCAGATAAAGCATGTTTTTCCATCGCAGGTCCCTGGAAAAGAAATACTGGTGGGTGATTCCAAGAACCCCCAGGTTTGATCCATTGGAAAGGTCTTCGCCATAGTCAGGAAATAACCAGCCCGATTGCTCCTTCCTGCTGTCAAAAAGTTCGATATAACTGAGCCCGCCTATCCCGGTAATGGTAAACGTGCCTGCTTTTCGTGTGGGAATGTCGATTTTAATGTTCAGATCCTGGTATTTCGGGACAATGCCAATGCTGATATTGAACCAGTTAAGAAATTGCAACGGCGAATACCGGTATGAGACAAGATAGGATGCCCTGCTTTTTTTTGAAAAGGGGCCTTCAGTGCCGAATTCAAGTCCATTCCAGCCTATTTCAAACCAGTATTCGCGTTTTTCCGGGTTCCCGTTTCTCATTTTCAGATCAAAGATCCCGGCAAGGGTATTGCCGTATTGAGCAGGGAAGGCGCCTGTATAAAAATCGGAATTGGTGACAAGATTATTGTTGAGGACGGTAACCGGGCCTCCTGTTGTTCCAACCGCTGCAAAATGGTTTGGGTTAGGAATTTCCATATCATCGATGCGCCATTGGACGCCAGTCGGAGAGTTCCCCCGAACGATGATGTCGTTCCTGTTATCAATGCCGCTGGTAACTCCTGCAAAATTTGCAACCATCCTGGCCGGGTCGTTGTAACTGCCGGCAAACCTGAAAGTTTCATCCACACTGAAAGATCTGACGCTCACGGTAGCCATTTTATTTATGGCCTCATTTTTCCGGTACCCTGACCGGATTTCGACTTCAGCTGCATTCAGGGCGGTTTCTTCCAGAAAAACGGTGGTCATGGTCTCCTTCCCGGTTGTTACGATGAGTGGATCGGTCAGGGTCGGTGCATACCCCATAAAGGATATTTTCAGCTGGTACTGGCCGATTTTCAGATGGGGAATCCTGAAATGTCCAAGAGAGTCGGTTATCGCCCCGATGACCGGGTCAGTGTCCGGAATAATGACCGTTGCACCCGGCAGTGGGGCCTGTGTCTGGTGATCAAGAACGGTTCCTGTAATGGCTGAGCGGAGTGTGGTTTGAGCCGGGAGAGGTGCCGGGATGAAAAGGCATAAAAACGCAACCAGTACACCTTTAATGATCAGGGTGTTCAGCGATATGCAGGATGAAATATATGAATGAAACCTCAACTCAGTTTATGATGGCACCGCAAGATAAAAAAAAACAGGGATTATTCAATCCTGCATTATCGCGTCAACCTGCTGAGGCGAAAGTCTTGTCCAGGCTGGATTCACGAGGTTTTCACCATTCCATTCGAATTTGACAAGGTCAAAGGTCTCTTCGTAAAATGCCAGTTTTGAATGAAGATCAGGGGTGTGTTCAATAAAAATGAATTGTTCAGGGGTGCACTTCAGGTCGTTCATAATGCTTGTAGCCAGAGGGGCACACCATTCAGTGACGGGTGTTCCGGGGTTTTGCCGGTAGATTTCTGTAGCAATGGCCAGTGTTTTACCATCCTTTAGCTTTATGACCTTTAATCCACATTTTGACGGACTTTCCCATTGTCCGAGGTAGCTAAAGTAGCGGTCCATATATTTGTCGAAGTCGGGATTGATTTCCATATCAGATAGCGAAGCAATGAAAGAGCAATACTTAAATGATTAAGCGACTTTGGGTACTTTTTTCCCAAAACTGAGATCTGCGATGTCCCGGCGGCGCGGGGTATACGTTCCATCCTGAATTTCACGGGACACTACTTTGTTGATCATGTTGAACATCTTCATGGTCTGGGGTTCATCCTTATAGAAGGTATCCCAGGCATACTGATAGAGTTCGGCCAATCTTTCAGCAGACATATGTTTGGGATGGTAAACTACCTTCCCGGCATTGTAATGATTCCAGTCGGTGTCGAATATCCGGCCCTGTTTCAACAGGTCACTGTAAGCTTTCGTATGCGGGAAGGGCGCCAGGACAGTAAATTCGGCAAGGTCAAGTTCAATTTCAAGAAGAAAATCGACCAGGCGTTTGATGTCATCTTCGGTTTGATTGTCAAGTCCGAGCAGAATGGTGCCTTCAACGGCAATGCCGTATTCGTGGTACTGTTTAATGCGGTTTTTGATATAATCAGAAGTATCAAACACAGCCTGGTAAACATACCAGGCTCCCGCCTGAGCTGCGAGGTCGAGTACCTCATCCTTATCTTCAATTGTATGACTTACCCATTTCTTCTTCAGAGGGATCATGGCTTTGAAAAGGTCTTTCTCCCATTGGGTATCGAGGGCCAGGGAATTGTCCACGATAAAGAGCCGGTTATTGTCCATTTGCGAAAGCTCCTCCACAACCCGGTCGATCGGACGCGGCCGGAACCCGCGGCCACCAAGGTAACGAACGGCACATGGATAACAGTCGTAGATACATCCCCGTGAAGCATGAAAAAGGTCAACCATCCGGAATCCCTTATGGTAGTATAAATCCTTTTTCAGGATATCCCTTTTAGCTGGACCGATGAGTCCCATGTCGGGCGGTTTGTTCATGAAGTTGTAAATCTTCTTCAGGTCATTTTTATCGAAATCCCGGAAGACTTCACTAAGACGCCCTTCAACTTCACCCATAAAGACGGAATCGGCATGCAGCATGGTTTCTTCGGCATGCAGCATGGTTGAAATTCCACCGAAAATAACTTTTTTCCCAAGTTTGCGATACTGGTCAGCAATTTCCCAACCACGTTTGACCTGGGTAGTCAGCATCATTGAAATTCCAACGAAATCAGGGCTTTTATCAATTACAAGCTCTTCAACATTTTCATCCGTGAAGTCAATTTCAACATTATGTGGAATCTCCGCAGCCATTACCACCGGTCCATGGGGAGGCAGGTTGAAAATGGTTTGTCCTTCAAGCTTTTCCCACCGGGGATATATCAGTTTAAATTTCATGCGTCATTTTTTGATGTTACACCCTGACAGAGTCAGGTTAATTCATTAATCGGACATGCAACCGGCCATCTTTTTTATAATGTTTTTCTTTTCTTTCCAGCGGGGTATTACCAGTTTCAACGCTTGCCGGTATTCAACGCCTGCCCTTTTCCATTGCGCCTTTCCGGCATAATAATCGCCCGTCAGGTCAAAAACTTCGTAATACATGGGATTTGAATCCCGGAATTCATCAAAAAAAGAACCTGGCAGCTCCATGGTTTTACCAGAACGGATAACATTTTTCAACTTTTTCCTCATTTGATTAAAGCGAAGGAAACGCTTATAATCACTTGATCCGAGGAATGAATCGGGTGGAATGGTTTTATCCGGCTCCGTAATTTCAACCTTCTGCTGAAGCCCGGCAAAGTTATGAAAAATTTTATTCAGGTCGTAACATACATAGGGCCCTATTTGCCATGGGTTTGTGGAAACCCAGACTAACAATTTTTCAGGACTGAAAATGATGGAGTGATGGGCGATAAGCTGGTTGATTGATTTTTCGTTGCCCATGCCAATGTTTGCAGCGTTCATTCCTTGCTGGTCTCGAAGAATAGCAGCTACGCCAGGATAATCTAATGGAGTGTTATTGGTAATCTCCTGCTGCAGCCTCCTGAACCGGTATACGGAGGCATTCTCATTTTTATTCCGGATATTTAAGGGATCAGCGGAGAATTCCTGTGATTGAAAATGATTTGCACAGGCGATGTAGTTTTTAGTCGGAAAAACCAATGCCATTTTAAAAGGTGATTTCTCAATGATGGCTGCACGTTTATCCCGGGCAGAACCGATAAGAATGGATTCAGAGACAAACGTTTCATGTTTTTGGGCGATGGCCCAGGCTTCCTCTATATCGGATGCATACTGAAGAATTTCACGGGCCACGATGGAAATCGGTGTTCTTGAGGATGTTGGCATTTCCGATTTAGCGGCATTGATGGTAACGGTCAGCCCGGTTTCGTTCATTCCTGAGACAGTGCCAATCATTCCACCCCAGGTGACCATCATAAAACCATAGCCTTTGTCCGGTTTTTCGAAACAAACGATTTTATTCCGGGCAAATTCGTCGCCCATATAAAAATCAAAATTTCGACCGATCAGCAAGGTGCCATCTTTCGAATTGTCACCCCAAACCGCAAAGCTGGTACATCCGACGAGACTAAAATCCTGTAAAGCATGTCCAATATCATGTGCCGAATGGTAGTTAAGCATGCGCTGATACTTGGAGCCGATAAACGAAAACTGATCCGATGCGGAGAGTGATATTCCATAGATTTCCTGCTTGTATTCCTCAGGCATATACCGGTCCAGGTCGCGGTTAAACCAATAGATAAAGTATTTCAAAAAACGCAGATAAAAATCTGAAGGGATCATTGCACGAATCTGGTCAACAAAGGCCTTCTCCTGGAATTCAATGAGTTTTTTGCTCAATTTCCCATTGATTACGCCCCGCTCAAAGGGTTTCCCCTGGATATACATTTCATATAACCCGCTTGAACTTCTTTTTAGCCAGTTTGGGCCGACTTTGTAAAAATCGGAGGCAGGATGTTCCACCATAAGGTTTATCGATGCAGTATCTGATCGCTCAGGAGGCTGAATCAGCGTTCTGTAATGGAACCACACGGCCAGGGTTGTAATAACTATCGCAAGGATCACTAAAGTGATCCCTGTGCGTTTTCCCCAACGATTCAACCGGTCAGTCATTTTGAATTTTTTTCAGAAGATAATCCAACCCAAGAATTTCACCACAGGTCACCACCGAACCGATTGTCACACCAAGTACTCCATGGAGATTTGTACTTTGACCGGTGAAGTAAAAACCCGGTATTTTAGTTTTTGGCATTACGGTGGTTAGCAGCGGCTCATGAAAATTTTTCTGGATCCCGTAAAGTGAACCTTCAGGTATTCCTGTGTAGTCGCGGTAAGTCAGCGGCGTGGAAATTTCCATGTGGTCTGCAGCTCCCTTCAGTTCAGGGAATTTCTGGTAAACAAGCCGAAGCAGTTTTTCAGCTCGTTCCATTTTGAAATCAAGGTATTCCGGACCTCTTTTCCCAACACTCGTCTGGTTCCATTTTTTTACCTCGTCATATCGCATATAGGTAAGAATGGTGACAGTTTCTGCAAATTTCTGCCCGGGACAATGACAACCTGTAGACAAAAGGTACATCAGGGGCCATTTTGAATCACCGGCTGTTGATTCGTTCCATGGATCAGAAGAGGTGTGATGGTAGTAATTATAGTTCAGGTAAGGAAAGGATTGAGGTCTCACTGAAAGGAACAGGATGAATGAGGAGGCGGTATTTTCCAGTGAAGCAATGCGTTTTTGGAATGCAGGACGAACCATATCCATCGGCATCATCGACAAGGTGGTAGCGGGATGAATGCCGGAAATGACCATTTTTGATTGATATTTTTCCAGGTTCCCGGTGGTGATGGTGAATGCCTGCTGATGCTGTCCGATTGCAATGACTTTCTGCCGGTTCAGAACAGTTCCTCCGTGTTGGGTTATCCCCTTCAACAATATCTGAGAAATCAGGTCACTGCCTCCAATGATCCTGTAGGCTCCTGAAATAAAGGAGTGATTGATCAGCGAGGCAACATGCAACGGGGTTAAGAGGCTCCCACCAAACAGGTAATTGTTACCGGCCAGGACCGAAGCCAACGTGATTCCCGATTTGGGATCTTTGATCTGTGAAAAGGATTTTAAAAACTCACAGGCACTTTGTGTCGTATAAAGGTGTTCACGATGATCTTTGGGTAATTCAAGATGATACAGCGGAAAAGCGGAAACAACCTCGTGAATGGTTCTGGTATATTCATTCAGTGATTGTGCTGCACCGGGAAAGTGTGGGCCGAGCTGATCCATGAAATTTTCAAAGCCCTGCGCCATAGGAAATTCCTGTTCTCCGAATGAAACTTTGTCGAAGCAGTCAGCATCAAGTTGCTGAAATGGCAATACGTCGGACAGGCCAAAATAGTTCCAGTACCGGGTGAGCGTCTGGTCTTTGCCAATTGCGCCAATGTAATGCACGCCCGTCTCAAATTTGTGCCCGTGACGGGTAAAGGTCTGAAGGTTGCCTCCCGGCTGGCTGTTTTTTTCAAGGATACACACCTTGAAGCCTTCTTTACTCAGGATAAACCCGCAAAGCAGTCCGCCCAGTCCCGATCCGATGATAATTACATCAAATTTATTCATGAACCGACCCTCCTGAAGAAGATGGATCAATGGATTTATGCCTTAACACAAAAAGGTTATTTGAGGTGATCTTTTTGTTGTCAATAACCTCCATCGACAAATTATATTCATGTGCAATAACCCTTATTTCCTCAGCTGAAGTGAAGAAAAGCTGCTTTTGAACGGTTTGTGTTTTGTTAAAACCGATGTTTGTCGAAAGAAATTCGGTCACCAGCGCTTTCTTATGCCGCTGTTTAAGTTCGGCATTGGCCTCCCTGATGAGGATGGTGCCCCCGGGATTCAGGTTGGAGAAACAATTTCTTAACAGGTCTTCCTGTTTCCGGGGATCCAGATAATGAAGCACATCACAAAGTAGAATTCCATCTTTTGGCAGTATCCTGTATTCTGATACATCCTGACAGGTAAAACTAATCCGGTCATTCCTGGAAAAGCAGTTTTCTGCCACCCCGATCTTTTCTTCATCATAATCCACCCCCGTAATCCGTCGTCCATCACTTGTAAACATCAGCATGTAGGAGATGAATCCATACCCGCATCCGAGGTCCAGAATTTCTCCTGCACGGGGAATCAACTGGTTATAGATCTCATAGTCGTCTTCCAGTTTCATCTTTACCCTCATGTACCATTCCAGGATTGGTCCCTTCAAAACATAATTCAAGGCCAGTTTTCGCCTGTAATAGTGGGCATTGCCTTCATCTGCTTTGAATTTTGCATATTGAGAAATATAGAACTTCCTGAATTGCCGTGTCCGCTCCTGGTAGGTTTGACCAAACGACGGATCATCATATGAAACACGGTCCAGGATTTTCATCCTGAAACTGTTGGGTCTTCCCCAGAATTCTCCTTTGCCAAGAAAATCACCGGTGCCGAACACCAGAACAGGCAGGATATCGATCTGCAATTTTTCTGACAGATAAAATGCACCACGGTGAAAGCGCTGAATATGATGATCGGAGGAACGGTGGGCTTCCGGAAAGATCAGGACAGAGAAACCTTCATCCACCTTTTCTTTCAACTGACCGATGATATTCTCAATTCCCTTGTCGGCATTAAAATAATTTGCAAGACGTGCGATCGGGCCAAAAATAGGTGAATGGTAAACCCATGTGGTTGTAAGAATGAGGATTTTGGGATGTAATCTGAGAAAAGCCGGGGTTTCGATCAGGCTCTGATGGTTGCTGATGATGATCGCCGGTCTGGTAAAATTTTCCCCGGATTCATTGATCATCTTCCTGTCGAAGGCGAAGGTAAAAGCGATGTATGCCTTGGTCAGCCTGTTGAACAAATGGTGGAAAAGCATCTCCTTTTTTGCTCTTTTGGCGGGCATGAACAGGTTGATCAAGCTCCCGAGGATCATCAACATGATGGCAATGGCAACAATGTTGCCCCAGGTTACAAGGGTTTTGATCAGGATACGCAGAGTGACCGGGAATTTATTCTTTTGTACTCTGTAAATAATCACCCTTTTGATTAACAAGGGTTGAAAAACAAAGGATATAATGACGACTGAAACAATACCGACGACCGAAATGAGCGCAATTGAGTTCAGGGCAGGATGACGTGTAAAAAAGAGTGCACCTACACCGAACAAGGTAGTGAATGAGGAAAGCAGTATGGAAACTTTATAGGTCTGGAGGTCATCTTTCCCCGATTTGAGGGCGTGCTGCAACCCGCGCATCATGAGGATACTGTAATCAACCCCAAGGCCGAAAATAAAGGAGGAGATGATGATATTGAAAATATTAAACCGAATGCCGGCCAGGCCCATAAATCCAAGGGTGATCAGCCAGCTGAAAAACATGGGAAGGGCTGTAATCAGCCCCAACCCGAAACGTCCAAAGGAAACAATGAGCAGGAGCGTGACGAAAATCATTGAGAGCATCACGAGCAGGTCAAAATCATGCCTGACATTTTCTATGAAACGGTTGGTGAGACTTTGCCTGTCGAAAAGCACGTACCGTGAATCACCTGCAAAAGCTTTGTAAACCAGGTCTTTGTTTGACTCGGTTACCTTCAGGAGGTTGGGCGCCAGGACTATTCCAGGTCCGACCGAAATCCAGTCTCCGGTCACCTGGGTTCCGATTGAATTCAATTCATTGATGGGGATAACCTGGTATTTGGTGTTTATCAGATCGAAAAAAGAATCAAATGCAGATGCCCTGTATCCGAGATGGGTGGACCGGGCCAACAGGTCTTTCTTTAAAGTAATTTTTCTATCCGGCGTCCAATAGTTATTCCACCTGTTGATCCTGAGTTGTTGCAACGAATCGGATGATAACAGCGCACCGGCATTGGATATGCAATGAATAATTCCTTGTTTTTTCAGGGCATGAATTCTGGAGGAAACGATGTCCTGGTTTCTCAGGGCCTCCTCTGTGTTTTTCCCTGTTGAAACCAAGAAAAGATTTTTTAGTTTATAGCTGCTTATTTTATCAAGGTCCGACTCGGCTCTGGTAAGTTCTGGTGTGACAAAACTGAGTGCCGACATGTTGGTTTCGAATTCAACCTTGCGTGCAAACCAAAGGCTGGCAATTCCAAGGATCAATAACCCCAAAATCAGCCATTTTTTGTCTTCATAAGAAATGGCAGCCAGCCGATCAACAAAAGTGATCCGTCTTGCCTGTCCGGCCTGTATGGGTTTCCCTTTCAGAAAATGAGGAAGAACAACAAGGGTAAATAAAGATGCCCCCATAACGCTGAATGCCGCAAACCAACCCAGATCCTGAAGGACGACCGAGTTCAGGAAAGTCAGGCACAGAAATGCACCTGCTGAGGTGAGGCTGCACAGGATGATGGTCAGCGACATCTCTTTCAGCGTGCGTTCAATATCTTGTTTCGCCCGAAAATGGTTTACGAGGTACAGGGCATAGTCCACGATCAACCCGAGGACGACGGATCCAATCCCGAGAGAAATGGCCGATATCCTGCCTTTCACAATGAAAAGAAGGGCCAGTGAAAGGGCACCTCCAAAGAGTGCCGGAAGTAATCCCAGCAATGGGACCCTGAGACTTTTGAAATACCAGCCAACCAGAAGAAATATCAGTACAACTGCGATCAACAGGGTTAACGCGATATCCTTTTTCAGCTGCCTGGCATTGCAAACAGCGACTGCAGCACCCCCAAAATACTGCACCTGATACCGGGAACCTTTTGGCGTGGTTAAATTTTGGATCGTTTCATCCAGTCCTGTGACAAGCTTTTCATTCCGTGAGGTTTCGCTCGATGGGCTGGATGGGATAATAAAGATAAGCAGATGACGTAAGTCGCTTGTAAAGACGCACCCATTGTAAAGTTCATAATTTTCGCCGGCCCTGAGTGATTTCAGTTTTGCAAAGGCGATGTTTGAAATGCCAAGCGGATCAGATTGAATTCGCTTTTTCAGCACCATACTGGCTGGAGAGATCAGGATTTTGTAATTTTTTTCAAGTGCTGTTGCAATGGATTGAGGAAGAAGAAGGCTGTCGAGTGTTTTAAAGTCAGAATCATCAAAAAAAACAGGTAAATGGCCCATAACCAGGTTGATCATGGCTGCCATCGCCGTATCGGAAGCCCTGAACACAACATTGCGGATATAGCTGGTATCAAACCGCGCACTCAGGGAATCAACCAGCTGCTGCCCAAAGGTTGCCAGATCATCCGGGCTTGCAGGGGCAAGAGAATCCTTTAAAGTTATATCCAGGATCAGTTTATCACTCTGTTGTAAATTCCTGATCACATAACTGGTCTGTTCCTTTCCATCCCTCCCTGAAACCGATTGCGAAATATCTTCCTCAAAACGGATTTTTGATGCGAACAGTGCAATTACAGCAGAAACACATCCGAGCAGAAGAAAGAAAAATAACTTTCTACCGGTGAAAAATCGGTATATGTAAACAAAGAGGTCAGACATTCCTTTTTCTGAAAATAGATAGAAGCAGGTAAGTAAAAGGCCCAAGTACAAGTGTAAGCATGAACCCAAGGATAATGCTTCCAAGCAGGTATTGGATCAGGTTTTCCTTGATCCATTGAAGTCCCAGTCCAGAGCTATAACTCAGGTTGGATGTACTGGCCCCCATCGCCCATCCACCAAGAAGATAACTGAGAAAAATAATGAAAGGCAGCATGGGAGGGAGGCTGATATTGGAAGAAGCTACCGTCACGAATTTGTTCAGTTTAAACGCGCGGGCAAGGCCAAATGCCGCAAGCATCTGCCACCCCCAGATAGGTATGACTCCAATGAATAATCCCAGTCCAACGGAAATGGCAATCTTTAAATTTGAATCCTGGCTGTTCACAATGTATTCCTGTACGAACTCGCGGATTGATTTCTTACGAAGTCCTTTAAAGAATGACAAGGGACGAACCCAGAGAATGGCCATGAATACAAGAAGGCTGTTGGCAATGCTCACGCGGGTGAAATCCCTGACTTTTCTGAAATGTGAAATGCGGGATTCCTTTGGTGCATAGTAGATTTTAACCGGAACAGAAAGAACACTCACCCCCCGCCAGGCCAACCGCACCAATATTTCAACTTCGTATTCATATTTCTTTGATACCACCCAGCCAATCTCCTTGATTTTATTCAGCGGATAGAGTCTGAAACCTGTCTGAACATCTAGTACCGTGATCCCTGTTTCGACCTTAAACCAGAAAATGGAAAATTTATGGCCGAAACTGCTCGTCGAGGGAACTGCTTCCTGGGTCATATCACGCGCTCCGAGAATCATCGAATCGGGGTGTTGCTCTATCATATCAAGGAACAGGGGTAAATCCTCCGGGAAATGCTGACCATCACTGTCGATGGTAATTGCATACCGGTATCCCCGGTCAATTGCAGCCCTGAAGCCCTGCCGCAGGGCCCATCCTTTGCCTGTATTGACCGGAATATGGATTGACTGGATCTGAGGAAACCGGCTGAGGATTGACAAGGTCTGGTCCGTCGATCCGTCATTAACAACAATCACATCCCGGGAGTATTGAAGAACCCCTTCAATCACCTCTTTCAGCGCATGTTCGTTGTTGTATGTCGGAATGATGATGCAACATTTAAGTTCGGTGAACTTTTGCTGCATCATGGTCAGATCTGGCATGGGACTGTATGACAATTAAAATGTTTTATTGCAACAAATATAGGATTTTTCAGCCATCATCCGATAACCAGGTCCGAGTTGCCGGGGGCTCCGAAATGAATTTCCACCCGGCCGGGAGGGTTCTAACAGATCAGCGGGAGTAACCTTTCTCGTAGATTTGATTAAATTTGTCCGATGAAAATCCTTTTGATCAATCCGCCCCGTTCCTCCGAAAATAATATTCTCAGATTTGCGCCGGAGGAGGCAAAGCGGTTTATCCACAAAAGACTGATCGGTCCGCCACTCGGGCTGCTTACCATAGCCGCAGCAGTAAAGGATCATGATGTCACCCTGTTTGATGTCAAAGGGGAATATGACCTGGTAGCCGACACCCCAGCCCTGGATGTGCTGGTGAAGGAGTTGGTCTTGAAACATCAGCCTGATCTGGTTGGAGTTACAGTGATTACATCTGAATTTAACTTCAGCATCGATATATGCCGGACAGTCAAGCAGCTAAATCCTTCTATCCTGACGGTTGCCGGCGGATTACATGCCACCTTATGTCCCAATGACTTTACTGATCCATGCTTTGATATCATCATTCCCGGACAGTGTTCTCATATTTTTCGTGAGGTGGTTAACATGAAAGAAAAGGGAGGCGAATTTGATTCCATTCCGGGGATCCTGATCAATTCGGCTGCCGGACTGAAACGGACAGGGGGAAAGCCAGCGCCCTGGGATCCGGCAAATGCGGATTACCTGATGCCTGACCGAAGCCATCTCAACCGATGGATCGACACCTATAAAGTAGGCAACAGCCCGTATCCCAGTACCTATGTCTTTACTTCACTCGGCTGTCCTTACAAATGCACATTTTGCTCTATCTGGTCACAGTTCAGGGGCAAATATTACGAGCGAACTGTGGAAAGCCTGGTCACGGAGTTGAAAAGTATTGATGAATACCCGGTGGTGCGCTTTGCGGATGCAAATACAGTGGTAGATGAACAGTTCATGCTCCAATTGTTCAAAAGAATTGAAGAGGAGGGGATCCGTAAAACCTTCATCATGGATATCCGGGCAGATGTGGCGGCAAAAAGGCCCGATATCATCGAAAAGCTTGCCAGGGGAGGATTGAAGGTTGTAATTTGCGGATTTGAATCATTCAGGGATGATGAACTGAAAAAGTATCATAAAGATTCCCCGGCAATCGACAACCAGGAGGCAGTGAAGGTCTTTGAACAGAACGGGATCATGGTTCGCGGAAATTATGTAATTCCTCCTGATTATGGTCCTGTTGATTTTGATGCATTGGCTGAATATGCCGATCGGAACCGGGTTGTTTATGCGGGTTATACGGTACTGACCCCGATGCCCGGAACAATATATTATCAACAGGTTAAAGATCAAATCGTTGATCATGATTACAGAAAGTACAACTTCTTTAATTCAGTGATGAAAACCGTGTTGCCGCATGATGAATTTCACAGACGGATTGGAAGTCTTTGGCTGATAAAGAAGGGGACGGATGTTATTTAATGGTAACAAGGTAACAGGGTAAAGGGATATTTAATATGAAGCGGGTTTTGCTTGTGAATACCAATACTGAGAAGGCGCCTTACCCGGTGCCCCCGTTGGGATTATGTATGTTGGCCTCCTCGCTCAGGGATCACTATGAGGTAAAAATTTACGATGGAGCTTTTGATGAGGGGAAGAAATTGGTTGCCATGGTTGAGCAGTTCAATCCTGATTATATCGGATTCAGCATCAGGAATATTGATGATGTGGTCATGGACAGGGCTATCTTCTACCTGAATGAAATTCTCGACAGGTTCATTCAGCCGGTTATGGCCATTACAGAGGTCCCGATCATTCTCGGCGGAAGTGGTTTCAGCATTTTTCCTGTTGAATGCATGAAATTGTCGGGAGCTGATTATGGGATTGTCGGTGAGGGGGAGGTGATCTTTCCGGCTTTGCTTGACAGGCTTCAGTTCAATCTTGATCTTTCCGTTCTCCCTAACCTGATAACTTCCGTAAACTGGAAAATTCAGCCAGGATCCGCAACTGTATATTCCAATCCGATGTTGAAACGGTTTTCAGAGATTGATACCTGGATTGATTTCACACCCTATCTGACCAAGGGCGTTTATTCAATCCAGACCAAACGAGGATGTTCACACGGTTGTATTTATTGTACCTATCCGCTGATTGAAGGAAGGATTTTCAGAACTCGAAAACCTTCGGATATTGCCGATGAGATAGAGCAGGCACACAAGCGGTTGGGATACATTACTTTTGAGTTCGTCGACTCAACCTTTAACGATCCAAGGGGGCATGCAGAATCGATTTGCCGGGAGATCATTAAAAGAAACCTCAAGGTGAAACTCAGAACCATGGGGATCAACCCACGGCACACCAGCGAAGAATTATTTGAATTGATGGCAGAAGCGGGGTTTGTCCAGATCGATGCCACACCCGACAGTGCATCACCTTTGCTGCTGAAGAACCTTGCTAAAGGATTCAACCTCCAGGAAGTTGAGAAAATGGCTTTACTCATACGGAAGTTCAATATCCCGACCATGTGGTTTTTTCTGTTTGGCGGGCCAGGTGAGGATGAGGATACTTTTCATCAAACTCTTGATTTTGTTGATAAATATGTCGATCCTGAAGATATGGTTTATATGAATTCAGGATTGAGGATCTATCCGAATACCCCGCTTTTTTCCATGGCTGTTGAAGAGGGAAGACTGAAGGCCGGGGAGCCGGTATTTCAGCCACCTGCCTATTATTTTTCAGATAAAATCACGAAAAATCGCCTCGAACAATTGATGCACGAGGCATCCCTCGTACTTCCCAACTGTATTCCTGCCCTGGAATCATCACCGCCACCCGGAATAATCACTGATGCAATAGCCATGCGACAAAGACTCAACCTGAATGAACCCATATTCAGAACTTTGTTGAGGATCAGGAAGGTATGGAGGGAAGAAGGGAAAATATAACCTGCTGCCTGAACAATAAAAATCACCTGGAGTAATCCCCTGCAGCACCCAATGGAAATGAACTCAAGGTGTAGAACCTGAAATCCCCTTCCATAAATTTTGAGTTTTTGGTAAGACCTTTGGAGGGGCCGCACTCGACAAACACAGAAATCGCATGTTCCATCATGACCTGTTTTGTACGGAACCAGTTTAGCGGGTAATAAAGATTGTTGATCATCTCCTGCCTGATGATCTCCCGGTTTGAGAGCCGTGTTTGATCGATCAGGGAAATAATCTGATTTTTAGGATTTTTAATTTCCAGATGGCTTATCTGCTCTGCGAAATTCTTTGCTCCCTCCTTTAAAAAGCTTGCGTGATAAGGGATGGAAACTTCCAGATCGCGGGTATGCAATGCTCCCTCCTCCTTTGCCAACTCCATAAACTCAAGGATATCTTCACGAAAACCCGACATAACGAAGGAATGGGGAGCATTCTGGTTTGTAATCTCCACCCGGAGGTTGAACTGATCAATCAGATGATGAATGTCCCTGCCTGTAAGACCAATAACTGAAACCATACCATACGTTCCATTCCGGATAGCCTTCATCAGCGATTGGTATGCCAGGCTTATGATTTCAAGCCCGGTTTCAAATGAAACAGATCCGGCGTCAAAAAGAGATGCGTAAATACCCATGCTGTATCCGGCATTTATTGTCGGGGAAAATCCGAGATTTCTTAATACAACAGAGGAAGCACAGCTGTAGATGTATGTAAGGAACTGGGTTCGTAATTCATCGTCAAGGAATGTCTTCCCTGTAAAATCAAATTCCAGAAGCGCCGGGTCTGCCTTCTTTGCCGCAATCTCAAGTAAATTGTTGAAACAGGCATTGAAACCAGGAACCTGCAGGCCGGGATGGTCGGTATAGTCGCTTGTGAAGGCAGGAAAAATAAATGATAAGTGATTTTCTGACAAAGTATCTTCTAACGTTATTGATCGATTTCCAAAAGCCGGTTTTCGTGCTCGATGATGAGCAACTGCATATCGATCAATTGACCAATGGTAGCTACAGGATGTTTAACAGCGTATTTGCCAATGACTTTCAGTTCAATATCAAGGTTGTATTTTTTCTTGAAAATCTCAATCAGTTCGAGAAACATCAGTGAGTCTCCATCAAGATCTTTTATTATGCTGGTGTTATCATTGATCCGGGCAATGTCAACTTCACATTCTTCAGCAAAAAAACTGTAAACAACCTCTTTGACTTCGCTTTTTGTGCTTTCAGTTATCGCGGCCATGAATCTTTAAATTTAGTTTGCAAAAGTAGAACTTTTTTGCAAAATTTCAGGAGATGTATTTTTTAAGTACCAGGGTGGCATTGTGACCGCCGAAACCAAAAGAATTTGAAAGGGCGACCTGGATTTCCTTTGGTCTAGCCACATTGGGCACATAATCCAGGTCAAGGTCCGGATCAGGCTCATGATAATTAATAGTTGGCGTAAGAATTCCATGCTGAAGGCTCAGTGCGGTTATAATTGCCTCAATAGCCCCGGCAGCGCCAATGGTGTGGCCGAGCATTGACTTTGATGATGAGATGGGAACCAGGCCGGCAAAATCTCCGAATACCTTTTTAATGGCCATGGTTTCATAACGATCGTTCAGTTCAGTTGCAGTCCCGTGAGCATTTATGTATCCGACATCTTCCTTTTGAATACCTGCATTTTTAATGGCAAGTTCTATGGTTTGAGCCATCCCTTCGCCGTCCTTCATCGGGGCCATGATATTATATCCTTCACTGGTCAGCGCATGACCGGCCAATCCGGCGTAGATATGCGCATTACGAGCCTTGGCGTGAGTTTTTGATTCCAGGATCAGCACTCCGGCACCCTCACCGATCACGAATCCATCCCGGTCTTTCGAAAAGGGTTTGCTCGCCTGTCCGGGCGGATCGTTGGCTACGGATAAAGCGTATAAGGCATTGAATCCCTGTATCTCTTCAAAATTTATGATCGAATCGGCTCCGCCCGTGATCACGATGTCGGCCTGACCATTCCTGATCATGTCATATCCTAAAGCAATGGCATAGGCCGATGATGCACAGGCCGTATTGATTGCGAAATTTGGGCCTGCAAGCTGGTATTCAAGAGAAATCCATGCGGGCATTGAATTGGTCATGGTTTTAAACACCGTATTCTGAGGGGTCGTATCCCTTTCAGTACTTGAATTGCCAGTATTTACAACGCCCATGATAACACTGCATCGTGCACGGTCAACCTGGTCAAAATTGAGACCTGCATCGGCCACGGCCATCTTTGCCGCGGTAACACACATCCGGGTCACTCTTGTCATCTGGCTTGCTGCCCGTTTCTTGATGTAGGAGCGTGATAAGTCTTCAAATTCCTTTGGAACTTCTGCCGCGACCCGCGTAGCCAATGTCGCAGCATCAAAAAGGGTGATGTTTTTCACGCCGCTTTTACCGGCAACGAGATTATTCCAATTTTCTTCCAATGACAAACCCAGGGATGTAATCAGACTCATCCCTGAGATTACAACTTCGTTCGGCATCCGGAAATTTATTTTTGCAAACTTTTAGCCCACCTGCAAATCATGTCAATTTCGGCCTGGGTCGGAATATCGGTTACGTTATTGGCTCTCCACTTTTTTGGTGGCATGGCAGCCTTGGTAAGCTCTTTGCACATGGCTTCCGCTCTTTTCATCTGCTTTTCAGCATCATACGTCTCCCAGATCGAGAAATTGATCTTACCTTTTGCCATAAAATTTCCATCTTCGGCATGACAATCCATACAGGCTCTTTTAACCACTTTTAATACACTGTCAGGAAGGGCTGTTCCGGGTCCGTTCGCGGAGAATTTCTTTGAGCCATTGACTGTTTGCGGGTTCAGTATTAAAACCAAGGCAAACAGAATACTTGTTGCCATTAACGAAATAAAGGCAATTTTTTTCATGATTCGGGCGATTTTAGTTTTTACAAATATAATCAGTTTATTCGAATGGCCCCTTCTCAATACCAAAATACTCTTTTATGGCCCAATTCATATCCCCGATCGGAATGTGTGAAACTGCAGTAAACCGTTTTGATGAAGAGTAAAATGTTTGACGAAGATGTTCAATGATTTCCGGCGATCCGTCAGGCTCCTCCCGCACATCGACTTGTAAGGGATAAGTGTAAAAACCCTGCTGGGATTTAATACCCAGCTTACCTTCCGAAACCAGGTTTCGCAAGGTTGATAGCATCGATGCATAATAATCTTTGTGGGGATATTTCCTGGTGTAATTCTCAATGGAAGCAAGCATTGTATCGATTCCCACGCTGTCGCAGAAATCGAAAACACCGAATGGAAGAAGGTGCTTTTTTACCATTTGGTCCATCTGGATAAAAGTACAATGCCCTGCCTGGACGATCCGGAAAGCTTCATTCTGAAAATCAAGAAAGATTTTATTCAGGATAAAGCTGTTATTTTCATTTAACATGATGAACCTCCGGTTAATGTCCTTTAAAAATGATTCGATTAACAGGATTGTCCGATCTGAGGTTTCGTCGGTTATAGTAAATTCAATAATGTTTTTAAGCTGAACAGGATAGAAAAAATGGAGTCCGGCAAAATGGCTTGTTCTCTGACCGGGAGGAACGATTTCTGAAGGATTGAAGGAAGATGAATTTGAGGTGAAAACTGCATCAGGTTTAACACATTTATCAAGCTGGTTAAAAATGTCTCTTTTTAATTCAAGTACTTCTGGAATAGCTTCGATGATCAGGTCGCAATCACGTAAAGCGTTGATATTTCTCGAAATCGGAGTAAGAACCAGTTGGTCGTATTGTTGCTGGTCAATCATTCCGGAATCCACTAAGCGCTTGATTTTCTTGTCGAATTGCCTTTTGAGTTTTTCGGTATCGGCCTCCTCACTGCATAACCAAACCAGATCAAAGCCAAAATTGATCAGATGGTAAAAGATTCCTGTTCCCATCTTTCCCTCACCGACAATGCCGACTTTTTTTATCTTCCAAGGCCCTTTATCCTGGTTCATCACAATTTGCCTGTATGTGGTCATGTTCCGCTGGTGGGCACGGATGTGGCGGTTATAACCCAACATGGAAAGCAGGAACCCAAGCCCCTTGTCAATGGCGATTTGCTTTGTCCGGATGAGTTTCAAAATATATGAAAACAGTTTTTTCCTGTCCGGATCACGGGTGAGAACAAACTCTTTGAAAGTGATCCATGAGAGTCTTGCTTTCATGAATACTGAGATTTTACCGCCTGGCCTGGTAAAAGCACCATTGCTGAGCAAAGCCTCGCCCTTTTTCCGGATGGTGTCGAAGGAATAAAGTTTTATGATGGTATCCATGTATTTGTCAAAGATGTCGATCTGTGACATGTTCATATACTGCAGGGTAGGGAAGTGACCGACACCCAGTTCCGGGTCACATGTGAGCAGTCTTCCCTCTTCCCTGAATTTCCGGTGGGTTTCTGTTCCCGGTGGAGCATTCAGCAGGTGAAGATTTACGTGGGGCAGGTTGTATTGCATTGAAAAATCGAAAATCCTGTCGAATTCAGCCAGGGTATCGTTATCGAATCCAACAACGAAGCTCGCATTGATATGGATTCCGGCTGCATGAATTTTCCGGATAGCCTCTGCATATATTTTTCCTCCGCGGTTGTGGTGTTTCTGCGATTCATCAAGGCTGTCTGGATTCAGTGATTCAAAACCTACAAGGATGTTGAAACAGCCCGCTTCGGCCATCAGGTTCAGGAGTTCGTCATCTGTGGCGACATCCAGGCTGCACATGCACCCCCAGGATATTTTCAGCGGAATGATGGCCTGCATTAACTCCTTTGCATATTTCTTGTTGATGGTGAGGTTGTCATCCACAAAGAAAAAATATTTGGAAGGGGCCGCTTTTATCTCCTCCACCACATTCCCAATATCCCGGTAACGCATTTTTCTTCCGAAATTCTTGGAAACAAGACAAAAGTCGCAATTAAACGGACATCCGCGGGAGACCTGGATGGCAACCTGAAAGATCCGTTTCATGTTAACCAGGTCCCACCGGGGAGGCTTCTGTGTGGTATAGTCAACATAGGTTTCGGATTCATACACCGGTTTCATGCAACCTTGTTCGAAATCAGCCAGGCATTGTTCCCATTTTCCTTCGGCTTCACCTGCAATCACACAATCACCATGTTTCAATGCCTCCTCCTGTATGAAAGAGGCATAGGGACCGCCATAAACTACTTTTGCACCAACTGCACGATACTGGTCACCCAATTCAAACGCCCTCTTTCCGGTTGCGGCAAGTGTAGTGATCCCAACGATATCGGGATTCCCGTTTTTCGGCAGATCCTCTATCTCCTCATCAAATATGCGGATGTCATAGTGATCAGGGGTCAGCGCAGCAATGGTCGGCAATGCGAGCGGGATCATCAGCCTTCGCTTCCCGAACATTTTCGCCATCTCGCTGTGTGCAGGATAATTGACAAACCGCTGGCGGGGACTGATAAGATATAAGGTGTATCGTTTCTTTTCAATCATCAATATTTCTTTATGACATATCCGGCCTGCATGAATTTGCTGACTTCCGTTACAAAACTCAGGATTATTTCGCCGTCTTCAAGTTTTTCCTCTTTCCTGATTTTATCCAGGCAAAGCAGGGCCATCGGAGGACCGATATAACCCATATCGGCCATTTTTGAATAGAGTGTCTGGCGTGAAATACCTATTTCAGCGCATTCATCCATGATCAGCTCCGAAATGTGTTTGGAGGGAAAATTTACCTGGAAGAACCTGATCTTGTCCATTGCAACGGGGTGCAGCGCAAGCATCCGTTTCAATCCTTTCAGAAAGACAGAACCGTCCTTATCATGAAAATTTTCACGCAGTTCCTCCTGGAACATCTGCGCCAGGTGATGATAACCAAGTTCAAATTCCTCCCTTGGATTCATAAAATAGGCCGGCCGTTTGTTCCCCATGGCCGATGGTTTCTTCCCGCCGATCGATTCTATATAGTTGTATTCAACAAACAGGCCGTTACTTCGGTTATCCGAGGCCTGCAATACTATGGCGGCAGCACCGTCACTTAAAAAATATCGTAAAAAAAGTTCTTCCTTTTTGACCAGCGGCTGGTTATAATATTCAGCGACCAGTTCCGACGAGGATATGCCTGATGACACAACAAGGGCGGTTTTATACCTCCCGTTACGGACCAGGTCGGAGCCAAGAAGCAGCGCCTTATATGCCGAAGTACAATTGGCATGCACCGAAATTTCTGCGCACTGTTCGATCCCCAGTGCCTCCTGGATCCGCACGCTGGCGGTTGGCATCTGGTCCTGGTGGGCACTGCCATATACGATCAGATCGATGTTGCCGCCGGTTAAACCGGCATCAGCAATGGCCGATATTGCAGCCTTGGTTGCCATGGTGACATTGTCCTCTGTGAATTTCCGTGTTACCGGATCCAGCGCGAAGTGATAATATTCGACATCGACCAGTTCCTTCATTAAATTCCTTATACGTTTTAACCACTTCCTGATCTTTTCAGGTGCCTCTGTCAGATCTCCCAGGAAATAATCAACCTCACTGGCGGGGATGGGTAATCCGGGAAGAAAAGAGCCGCTGCCGGCAACCTTGACGAAAATTTCAGACTCAGGCTTTTGCATGCGATGGGTGGATATATTTATGAAGATAGATGGAGCGGTTTGCTACATCTATTTTATCAGGCAGGGCTTTTGCAATTTGTACTGACAACGGAAGTAATTCTCCCCTGGGAACTACCGCATCAACAAGGCCCATGGCAAAAGCGTCGGAAGCAGGGAACGTATTCCCCCTGAGTGTGATTTCAATTGCCTTCGCAGTTCCAGCCAACCTGGCGACCCGCTGGATGCCTCCGATGCCTGGCATGAGATTGAAATTCGACTCAGGCAGCCCGAGAACAGCATCCTCCGAACAAATCCTGAAATGGCTGAAAAGCGCCAGTTCAAAAGCTGATCCAATGCACACGCCCCGAATAGCTGAAATAACAGGGATGTCAAGCTGTTCTATCCTGACAAACGACCGGTAGTTTTCCAGCATGACCTGCTCATCAATATTTTGAAGCAATTCATTGATTTCGGCTCCTGATGAAAAATGCCGGCCCGTGCCGCAGATAATCACTGCTTTCAGGCCGGAGGTTGATTTGATTGTTTGTACGAGCGATCGCAACTCAGTGAAGAAACCAATGGTCATGGTATTCGATGGGGGCTGATTCAGTTTCAGCCAGCCAATACCTTCCTCAATGTTCCACTGAAGCTCCATCGATCAGGCCTCCTCTGTTTTGCGGCGTTCGGCTTCATCGGTGGCCAGGCTACAAAAAAGCCTGGTTTCCTCCACCATTGCCATTTCCCGACCAAGTTTCCTGACGTTGCTCAACGACCTCATGATCGATTTAATTACCTTGAGCGGACGATCGTATGTCATTTTATGCATCAGGTTCAGTGAAAATTCAAATGCCTGATTTTTTGGAGCGATATAATCAATGAGTCCCATCTCTTTACCGGCTGCTGCATTTACCATATCCCCACCGAGGATCATATTGAGTGCCTGTTGATGCCCGATGAGACCAGGGAGCCTGTAGGTTCCTCCCATACCGGGCATCAGGTTCTGGTTAGCCTCGGGAAAGGCAAAAAGCGCGTTTTCTGAAGCCACACGCATATGGCATGCAAGTGCGATTTCAAGTCCGCCGCCAAAGCATATGTTGTTAATCGCAGCGATAACAGGAATATCAAGATCCTGAATGCGATTCAGCAGGAGGATCCCTTCATCTATAAGGCGTTGGATCTCCGATGATTTCCTGCTTGCTGTAAAAATTTGTCCAAGGTTTCCACCTGCCGAAAAATTTTTACCTTTTCCTGTTATGATCAATCCTTTGAGATCATCTTGCCCTGTCCACTGTTCAAACAGCCCGAATGGGATGAATCCAGGGATTGGTAAATAGTTCCCCGGTGGAAGATCGAGGGTGATAATTCCCAGATGGTCTGTGATTTCAAATGTAACCGAATCAACTTTATACATACGGGCGGACCTTAAATTTTGTCTAAGATTTCAACAGGAACATCTTTCGCAATCTTATCAGCATCAAGGAATATCAATTTGGTTGTTGCCCTGGCCGAAGTCATGTTGGTTGCTTTATTGATTATTTTCTGCTGAAAAATAAGGTATGGCTTTTCCTGGAAACAAAACGATTCGATCGTCAAAACATCAAACAGTCTAATCTCGCGTTGATAACGAATATGTACATCGGTTACAACCGGGAGATTCCCCTGCTCCTTTAAAAACTTGTACAGCTCCATCTCCCGGAAAAACTCCCATCGGGCATGTTCGAAATAATTGAGGTATACCGAATTGTTGATATGGCCATATGAATCAAGCTCGTAACCTCTGGTGGTTAAGGTAATTGAAGTTTTTTTTGACATTAATTTTCCAATTCGAATTTTCCTTTGAATTTAAAAAACACTTTGTCACCTGATGCTATTACCGCGTTAACGGCATAGTTATTATCAGCAATATTCCTGATGCCAATTGCCAGTTCAAGCCGGGAAGTTGACCTCGGATCAATCATTGATAAAAATTTTATATTATCTGATTCATAAAGCCTGAGCGGGTGATTCAATGCCTTTTCAACCAATTCCTTGACCATCTGGACCTGGGTAACTCCCGGGACTACCGGATTGCCTGGGAAATGACCGCTGAAAATCTGATGATCGGGTTCTAAGATGACAACTGCATGGAGCTGTTGTTCAGCCCCCTCCGTTTTCTCTAAGTTAAATAAAGTTGTCTTAAAAAAATTATCAGCAAGCATTCCTGGTTTTTTGGTATAATATTGACTGACAAAGGTAAAAAATAAAAGAAAACAGTCAGTTCTATAATAATGTTCTGTTTTTTCAATTACTTTTACCAGACAAATCAATAAATGAACTCCGTAAACAGGAAAAGGGAAATCGATCAAATTTAACGGGGAATTAAGGATATGAAACAGAAACCCAATCTGCTGATTGTAGATGACTCGGAGGAGAACTTACTTTTTCTGGAAGCAATTATTAATCGGATCAAAGTAAACCTGATACAGGCGCTGTCGGGCCGCGAAGCTTTGGAAAAAACAAATGGAGTTGAACTTGCCCTGGCTATTATCGATGTAAATATGCCTAAGATGAATGGCTATGAACTGGCAGTAAAATTGAACCATGCCAGGCCTGGTGGAAAGGTGCCAATAATTTTCCTTACAGCGAGCCATCTGAATGAAATGCAGGTATTTGAGGGATATGATTCCGGAGCAGTTGATTATATATTCAAGCCGACCGACAATCAGGTTCTGATCAGCAAAGTCAATGTTTTTCTTGATCTTTTCAATCAAAAGCAGACCATCAGCCGGAATGCCTTGATGTTGAAGGAGTCCGCCGATGCTTTGACCCGGGCCAATGCAGCCCTTACCAAAAGTGAAGAAAAATACAAGAGTTATATAAATAATGCACCAGACGGGGTTTTTGTTGCAAATCAGTACGGGAGGTACGTTGAAGTTAACGATGCTGCATGCAAAATAACCGGATATTCAAAATCCGAGCTGCTATCCATGTCAATTTCTGATATTCTGCCCGAAGAATCGCTTCAGGCCGGACTGAATCATTTCAGAGAGGGAGTTATCAAAGGAAACGCCATTTCGGATCTGATCTTCAAACACAAGAATGGGACAAAGCGTTGGTGGTCAGTAGAGGTCGTTAAACTTTCCGATACCCGGTATCTCGGTTTTACCAAGGACATTACCGACCGCAAGATGATGGAGGAGGCTTTGAGGATAGACCAGTTTGAACTTGAAATGCAGAACGAGGAACTCGCGCTTTCCAAGCTCAATGCAGAGGTTGCCTATGAAAAATATGCCGATCTCTATGCATTTGCACCTTCAGGGTATTTTACCCTTTCATTAAAAAATGAAATCCTAGAGGTAAACCACAGTGGAGCCCAAATGCTGGGAAAAGACCGCTCAGAATTGATTAACAACCATTTCGAATTTTACATTTCGGAGGATACTGTCCCTGTCTTTGACAATTTTTTCCAGAATATTTTTAAAACCAAAGTCAAGGTGACATGCGAAGTCATGCTCAAAGCAGAATCCGAAGGGAAAAAGTATGTTCACATTGATGGGGTAGTCGTGGGAAACTGCAAACAATGCCTCCTCAATGTGGTGGATATCACCAAACGCAAGGAGGCGGAGGAGACCGTGAAGGTTAGCGAAAAAAAATACAAAACGATGCTCAATGCTTCGCCGGATGGATTTTTGCTGATCGATTTACAGCGTATCATTACCGAGGTATCGGATATAGGACTTGAATTATTTGGCGCTGATAGCCGTGAAGACCTTCTAGGGAAGAATATTTTCCAGTTCGTCCCACCCGATGAAAATGATGCCCTGAATGAGATCTTTGAAAAAACAATGAATGAAGGTCTTGCGCAAAATATTGGATTAAAGATCAGGAAGACAAACCAATCATTATTTCCTGCTGAAAGCAGCGCCACACTGATCCAGGGTCAAACTGGCGAGCCCATCTCGTTTATGATCATTATCCGCGATATTTCACAACGCAAAAAGATGGAGACGAAACAGATCCATGCCGACCGTATGGCTAACCTTGGAGAAATGGCCTCCGGTATTGCACATGAAATAAACCAGCCATTGAATATCATCTCCATGGTGATGGATAAGATTCTATTTGAGACTGCAAAGACAGATACCGTCAGTCTGGTATATCTGAAAAACAAATCTGATAAAATATTTGAAAATATCACCCGGATCAGGAACATCATTGACCATATCAGGGCATTTTCAAGAAGCCACGACGACTTTGTGTTATCCACGTTCGATATTAATACCAGCATCGAAAATGCCGCTTCGATGATCGCGGAACAGTTCAAGCATCTTGGCATCAGGCTGGTACTTAACCTGGAAGAACAAATTCCTCAAATCATCGGGAATACCTATAAATTTGAACAGGTTATCATTAACCTGCTGGTTAATGCCAAAGATGCAGTAATGGATATGAAAAACAGTAAAAGGGATGAAATTGATATGGTGGTGGGAATCAACTCGTATCAGGAAACTCAAAATATCATTGTTGAAGTTACCGACAATGGCATTGGCATTAGCAACGAAGATATCAACAACATCATACTTCCTTTTTATACAACAAAGGATGAAGGCAAGGGAACAGGTCTCGGATTATCCATCTGTTACCAGATAATCAAGGAGATGAATGGAACCATTTATATATCCAGTGTCCCTGTTCATGGCACAAAAATAAAACTCGTTTTAAAAGCCAAATGAAAAAATAAATGGGAGAAAAAGAGAAAATCAAAATCCTGATTCTTGACGATGAGAAACAATTTACAGAAGAATTAAGCGGGTTTTTCCAGGGAGCGGATTATGAGTCATTTGAGGCAAATACTGAAAGGGAAGGAAGGAAAATTTTAACCCATCATGACATTGACCTTCTGATCCTTGATGTCAGGCTACCCGGCGTGAACGGCCTGGATATTCTGAAGGATGTGAAAGTTCAATACCCGAATATGGAGGTCATTATCATATCAGCTCACGGCGACATGGACACAGTGATCAAGGCCATGCGGCTGGGTGCATTCGACTACCTGCGCAAACCATTCCGGTACATCGACATCCAGATTGCCATTGAACGTACCCAGAAATACCTCCAACTGCACAGGAAACTGAAACAGATGGAGGAAAGAAATTCTTTGATCTCCAAAACACTTGAAGAAAAAATCGACCGTCAGTTCATCGGGATCAGTCCTAAGATTCTGGAAGTTTTTGAACAATCAATGACTGCTTCAAATTATCCCGATGCCAATGTATTGATCACGGGTGAAAGTGGAACCGGGAAGGAGAACATCGCCAGGATCATTCACTATTCCAGTACCAGGAAGGATCATGTTTTTTGTGCGGTTAACAGCAGTGCAATTACAGAAACTCTTCTTGAAAGCGAGTTCTTTGGCCATAAAAAGGGGTCGTTTACCGGGGCCATCACCGATAAAATGGGATTTTTTGAAGTATGCAACAAGGGAACCCTTTTCCTTGATGAAATTGCTGATATGCCCCTCAGCCTTCAGGCGAAAATTCTGCGTGCAACGGAAGAGAAGGTCATCACAAGGGTGGGAGAAACAACCCAGATAAAAACTGACTTCCGTATCATTTCTGCTACAAATCATGACATTAATCTCGGCGTTGAGAAGAAAAAGTTCAGACTCGATCTGCTTCACCGTCTAAACACCTTGCATATCCATATCCCGCCTTTGCGCGAACGGGTCCAGGATATAAAGCCCCTGCTTATTCATTTTATCCAGGTTTATGCAACGAAATTCAACAGGCCGAATCTTCAGATTGCCCCTGAGGTTTTTAATGTGCTGCAGAAATATGATTTTCCCGGCAATGTCAGGGAATTGAAAAACATGGTTGAAAGAGCCATCATCCTGTGCAAAGGAAATATGCTTGGCATTCATGATTTCCCGGTCAAACCTCAAAAAACATCTATCCTGGATAAACAGGCTGATTCAGTCAATCTGAAACTGAATGAACTCACCCTGATACAAAAGGCCCTTAAACGAGCCAATTACAATCAGCAGGCCGCCGCCGATGCCCTGGGGATACATCGTGATGCCCTGAGCAGGAAAATGAAAAAATATGATATCAGCGGCTCCAGCGGTGAGGAACTCAAAGGATTGGACTGATCAATTTTTCCGGTAGGTAATCCATACTCCGTTATTCTTTAATTCAACATTCATTGATAACGGATCGTACACCTGCATTAGTTGAGGCACATAAACCTCATCGCGAAACAACCGGTTCGGGCAAAACTCCTTTCCTTCGGTTTTTACCTTTTTCTTTTCAGAATATCCGGCAATACATTTCCCCCCACAGCAAAAATTGAGATCCCTCACTATTTCATAATCAAATATGTCGCCAATCGTGGTTAATAGTAAATATGAATCTTGCTCCCTGCCATTATGTTCAACAGGGATCAGGAAGCCAGGCCGTGATCCATTGCCGGAGTAAGGGCTAACGACATCAGTTACAATTTCAATCCCGGTAAATCGAAGGGCAATGGCAAACTCACCGTTATCAGGATGTTCATCTACTATGTTCCATTCGCAAGATATATTTTGACCCGGTATATAAACAATCGGCTTTGTAGAACTCTTTTTTGTTTTCTGGTTGAATTCAGATTTGGTAAATCGGTTTAAATCCCAGGTGTCATAACCCTCCTCATGCCTTCGCGACTTTTCACTTTCTGAGATAAACCGGCCAAGTGACATATGAGCCAACCCATTAAGAGAAGTTGGTGCTTTTCTTCTGTGGTTCCCGGTGGAAGTTATCGGTGGAATAGCGTGCAACCTCATTATATACAGTTTTTGATTATTGTTGCTTTTTTATTAAACTCAGTGAAATAGAATCTTTAAACATCTGAATAACAACAACTTTAATATCTTTATTTATTTTGTCAACGATTGAGTGCGATGCGCCAAAAAATGCTATTCCCCACTCTCCAACTTGCAGCGTCATATTAATTTGATTGGCGATAAAAACATCCCGGCTATTCAGTAATTCCTGGGACATATTTTGGTAAGTCAGAAACGATTCCATCTGTTTCTCCGGAGTTTCGGCATTGTTGATATCAGCTAAAAGATAATACTCTTTAAGCAAAAGCGCTTTATCTTCAGCGAGTTCAAGTTTGGCCCCTCTGGCAAGCAACCGTTCAATGATCAGATAGTTTTTACTTCCGTTTTTAGCAGTATCATTTACAATTTTTATCCCGATTTCATCCACAACCGGCAAGCCGTCCTGGTATATTTTAACCTTGGTAAATGGCGTACGCTTCAGTTGTTTGAAAATTTCAATTTCAACGTTGTTCCAGGATTTATCAACCTGTTCAAGATGATCCTTCCAGAGTGAATCCCCGTATTTCCGTGCTCCTTCAGAGGATAATTGCGAGCCAAGCGACCCTAAGTCGGCGCTGTTATGTACAATTGGTATATAAAATAATTTTTTCATAATATTTATCTGCTGCAAAAGTAACCAAAAATCAAAACTCCTGAATAATCCGCACTATAACCTCAATTATCAACCAGTCACCGTTTTTTACTACGCGTTTTCGCGTATTTACGTGTTTTTATTTCCAGAAGGAACCTGTAAAAGACATCCAGCCTTCGTTTAAACTGGGATATTGAAAAATAAGGAACTTTTTTTATCATTCATTTTCAGTCCATTAGCATATGTAAATCGGAAGGGATCATTCTGACTGCGTTTTACGGCCTGCCATTTGATTAGACTGATCACGCAAGAGGTAAACCGTCCCTCACGTAAAGCACGGTTTTTACAAATTAAAAATAGGAGATTAAAAAAATGGCAGTAGAAAAGACAATCGGGTCATCAAGCCTCGTAGAGGTAATCGACCGTATCCTTGACAAAGGTGTTGTAGTTGATGCATGGGTAAGAGTATCATTGGTTGGTATCGAACTGCTTGCTATTGAAGCAAGGGTTGTGGTAGCCTCTGTTGAAACTTATCTGAAATATGCAGAAGCCATCGGATTAACTGCAAAAGCCGCATAAGGCATCTTGCAGTCGAGCAGTTATTCTTGCTAAACATCCTTCCAGGCGAATGACCCGCAAGCATGATTTACCAGGAATTTTTCTTTTCTTCTACAATATTTTCGATCAAACAATAAGTCTAATCACCAATCAACCCTTCCCCCATATGAATACCCGGCCTGCTTTAAACATTGATGGTTTTTTTGGTAATATTATAACCTCCTACGAATCCCGGATCCAAAAAATTCAAACCGCCTTCCAGTCATCTGAAAATATTACCGAGTCTTCTCATTTCCTCTTCGATAATGTTCACCATTCATTAAATGAACTTAAAAAGGAAAGGGACATTTTAAATTCCCAACTGTGCGAGAACCTTGCGAAGAATGGTTCCCTCAGGAAAAAAGATTATAACACCATGATGTCGGGCATTCTCAATGCCCTCGACGAAAAGGAAAAAGAGGCCGAAATCCAGTTCCTGAAATTTATTGAAGCTCAGAAAGCGACAGCCCAATCGCTTAAAAACAGTTTGCTGGGCATAAAAGATATTACCTCACAGGACAACTGCGAAAAAATTACCATCATCAAAGAACAACTTTCAAGGATCTCCGAACTTCAGGAAACCAGAAAAGAGAGCGTTATGAAGATATTTCTTGATTTTCAGAAAATGCATAATAAAATGATGTCATGTCTGGAAAACCTGGTTGAAAAGGGAGATCACATATTGATACAGGATGTTAAAAAGATTAAAGAGCAGATAATTAAAGAAATAAACTGAATCGGATAACCAAACTTTTAATTAAAAATAGGAGATAAAAAAATGGGACTAGCATCAGAAATGAAAAACTTGACTGAAGAGTTACTCTCTTCGTTCAAACAACGGATCAAGGAAAATGAAGAGCTTGTAAACGATGTGCAAAGCACACTCGACGGTTTCCGCAAAGATCAAATGGAAATGGCCGCAACCTTGCATGCCAACGCAGCCGCCCTGAGAAAAGGACTTGCACGTGGTGAGAGAGAGCGCCTGTCAGCTTTCAACGGACTGATGTCTGGAATTCATAGTACGATCGCTTCCATCCAGAAAGAAGTAGTGTCGATTCAAGCTTCGACTTTGAATTTAATCAATGATTTTTCAAGCGACCGGGCAAACATGGCTGAAGAATTAAATAAATTCTTTAAGGCTGGCAGGACCGACAGGAAGCAGAATGAAAAATTGAGAATGAAGGAATTCGATGCCCTCATGAAAAGCATCAATGCCGATATTAAAAATATCAATGAGGAGGTTTCAGCGATTTTCAAGAACACGAACAACATGCTCACCCAGTTCGAAAAAGAGCATTTGGATATGTCGGCCGAACTTCGTGCTGAATTAAGTAAAAACCTTGCCGAACGTGTTGAATATACCCGGACCCTGTTGAATGGATTTCAAAAGAGGCTGGCTGAAATCAGCAAGGAAAATCAAAAGACGGCACAGAAACTGAGGAAAGATCTCGCCAATGGCGAAATAGAAAGAATGGGCGATTACCATCGCATCATGAAGGGCATCCAGGTCTCCATCAAAGGGATCCGTAAAGAGGTAAAGGACATTGAAAAATACACAGGCGGAATGCTGGGTGATCTTTTGAAAAACCGTGTTGATGCTGCTGCTTCATGGGAAAAAATGCAAACTGAGATGGACCAGATCAGGAAAACCGGTGTAGTAAAACCAACTAAACAGCCTGCCAAGAAAGCAGAAAAAAAAGAGGTGAAAGCAGAAGCACCAGTGGAAGCTGTAAAAGAGGCCCCGGTTAAAGTTGTGAAAGAAACCCCGGTTAAAGTTGTAAAGGAAGCTCCGGTGAAGGAAAAACCAATCGTTATTGCACCTCCTAAAGAGCCCATGACCCTCGAGGCAAAAGTTCTCGATTATATCAGTAAACATCCCAAAGGCACAAGAATTTCGGAAATGGAACTCCCGCTCGGAGAAACAAGGATGAAGCTCGGGTATATTGCGAAGAATTTACTGGAAGCAGGGAAAGTACAAAAGATCGACAATATTTACTTCCCCCTGAAATAACCATAAGCTGACGCGCAGAGTCGAAGTAAATTGATCCATCTCCTTGTTCAATTGCTTCGACTCCGCACTTTTTAACCAACATAAGCAACAGGCCATGACAAAAATAATCCTATGTGCATTTTGCGGAGGAGCAGGAAAGGATCCGTTTGACTTGCTTTCACCTATTTCACATTGCCTTGTTTGCACCGGAGAAGGTAAAGTGGAGGTGGGAGAACCAATGAAAAAATGTAAGTTTTGTTCAGGTTCAGGTAAAAACCCGCTGGGTGCAAGGGTTGCATGTATTGTATGCGGAGGAAAAGGATATAATACACTGGAGGGCACGATGACCTGTTCACAATGTAAGGGAACCGGAAAATCGAGCGATGGCCTGCCTTGTACCCGTTGCAAAGGCAAAGGGTTCAATTGATGATGAAAGACTCAGCACAGGAAGCCTGACGAAATACAATGGAACCATGAACAATGTCGGAGATAAATTAAGGAAAAGCATGCAGAAACGGAAGGAAGCCCTGAAAAACTTTAAATCGAGGGAAACGGAATTCCTGATTGCAAAGAAACAGATTCTAAATGATATTGAAGAGGCCAGAACAATATGGAATGAAACTTTAAAGAAATTACCAAAACGGCCTTTTAGTTCATAATTAAGAACAGATAGCAAGCACAATCAGTTGACAATCTTGATCAGTCAATTATCACCAGAAATAAAAACAACAAATCAACCCTCAACAAATCAGCCATGAGCGACACCAATGAAATGAACACCGTACTTGAGCTAAGGCCAATGTCGAATTTTGTAGAAACTGATTACATTAAAGATATCACCAATCGTGGCCTGACATACATAAAAGCGGGATTTCCGGTACATTTCAGGGGCCCTTCGGGAACCGGAAAAACTACCGTTGCCATGCACCTGGCCAGTAAAATTGGAAGACCTGTGGTTATCATTCATGGTGATGCCGAGTATAAGACCTCCGATCTGATCGGAAGTGAACAGGGTTACAAATACAAAAAACTGGATGATAAGTTCATTCATTCCGTTCATAAGTATGAAGAGGATATGAGCAAACAATGGGTGAACAACCGGTTAACCATTGCAGTTAAAAATGGTTTCACCCTCATCTATGATGAATTTACGCGTTCACGTCCCGAGGCAAATAACATCCTGTTGCCCATCCTGCAGGAGAGAATGCTAAGCACATCTGCAGCAAAGGAGGAGGATTACTACATGAAGGTGCACCCTGAATTCCGTGCAATCTTTACTTCAAACCCGGAGGAATATGCCGGAGTGAACCGCACCCAGGATGCTTTACGTGACCGGATGGTAACCATGGACCTCGACCATTTTGATTTTGAAACCGAATTAAAGATTACCCGGGCTAAATCCGATCTTTCGCTGAAGGATACCGAGATAATCGTAAAAATTGTCAGGGGGCTGCGCGAATCGGGAAAAACCGAGTTTGATCCGACGATCCGCGGTTCGATCATGATTGCCAAGACCCTGGCAACCTTAAAAATGACTCCTTCAAAATCCAAAGACATGTTCAGGAAGATCTGTCAGGATATTCTTACCTCCGAAACCAGCAGGATTGGTTCAAAAACAAACCAGGAAAAGGTAAAAATTATCGTAAACGAACTAATCGACCAATTTTCGTAAAGCACACATCAATTAACAGGTTATATTCATTTCACATTCTCAAAACCAGTCATATGCCAATTACAGCTGCAATAAAAGGACTTCAGAGCATTAAAAGTATGCAGGGTGTTGTCAAATCGGGGATCCCCAACAAGGAGGATTCTGATTTCATTAAATTGTATATGCTTGAAAAGGAGCGAACCAGGTTGAAAACTGAAGAGATCAGGATCCTCCAGCGGCTTGAACTCATCCAGAACAGGTTAAAGGAGATCCAGGCTTACTATGATGAAAAAGCGGGAGAGATGCAAAACCTTCCCTCTCCTGAAAAGGTAAAGAAGTCTAAAAAAGATGAAAAAAAAGAGTGGAAAACGATGTCGATTGACTATTAATAAATAATAATACAATGTTAGAACCAACCAAATCAATTAACGCGACCGGCCTTGCTGATATTCTCGAGAGGGTACTGGATAAAGGGATCGTTATTGCAGGTGATATTAAAATAAGTCTTGCGGATGTTGAATTACTCACAATAAAAATCAGGCTTTTGGTTTGTTCTGTTGACAAAGCTCTGGAGATGGGCATTAACTGGTGGCAGGAAGATACCTACTTGTCGACGAAAGCCAGGGAAAAAGAGCTTATGCAGCAGCAGGAGACGCTTGAGGCCAGGCTTGAGAAACTGGAAGCACAAAACAAGCCCTTGTAAAAAATAACCTCAATACGGGACAACATGGAAATCAAAGATATTGTGGATATTGCCAATTCGGGGTTACTCCAGCTTACAGGATTCAGTTCACCAAAAGCAATCGGAATAAACAAAGAAGCTGATGTATGGCATATCACCATTGAGATGACTGAAAAGGCTTCGGAAGCTGCAAATCTTGATCTTCTGGGGATTTATGAGGTCCGAGTGAGTGCTGCAGGAAGTCTTCTGGGTTATGAAAGAATAAGAATGAGGAAGCGCTGTGAAAAGGATATCGTCTGAGAAGGCCAGCCCTGATCCGGCATAAGATATGAAATCACCTGATATCACGTTACAAACAAGTTATGACCCTAAAACCAGATGAAAATGGAAAAAGATAAAAATAAAGAAAAAGCAGAAGATGCTGATTTTGACCTGTTCGGACTTGGAGGGTTGTTTAAGGGCATCGAAAAACTGGTAGATCTTGCCGGAAAACTCGAAGATAAGGGTGGTATTAAAAAGGAGGGGGAGATTAATTTTGACCACATTAAGAAGGGGATGAAGGGAGTTTATGGGTTTACCATCAACACTGCCGGGGGTGGGACCCCAAAGGTTGAGACCTTCGGTAACATTAAAAAGACCCCGGAGGGTCCCAAGGTTGATGAAGAGCGTGAGCCGATTACCGATGTATTCGACGAAAAGAATGAGCTCGTAATTATTGCTGAAATGCCTGGAATAGAGGAAACAGACCTGAAGATTGATCTAAAGGAGGACATCCTCGAAATTTCAGCTGCCAGCAAAAGCAGAATTTACCGGAAAGAGCTGCTGCTGCCGGTAAAAGCCATTAAACAAAACCTTCGTCATAAATTCACCAATGGAATCCTTGAGATCAGGATAAAAAAATAAATGTCATGGCACTTGCTGGTTTACGAAACAACGACCTTGAACTGATCATCTTCGGCGGAAAAGGCGGTGTTGGAAAAACCAGTTGTGCGATTGCCACAGCCATGTCGTTGGCTGAACAGTCAAAAACATTGCTCATCTCAACAGATCCTGCTCATTCGGTTTCGGATTGTCTCGGACAACAAATTGGTTTCAGAGTTGTTAAGGTAGACGGTACTGAGAACCTGTCTGCTATTGAAGTGGTTGCCGATGAGGCGCTGGCAAGGTTTATCAAGGAGCAACAACCGGTACTGAGAAGGTTGTTTGAAACAGCTACCAATCTTGACAAACAGGATATCGAAGAGATGCTCTCCCTGACGATTCCCGGTATTGATGAGGTGATGAGCTTTAAGACCATCATTGATTTTATTGAAGAGGGTGCTTACGAAAAATATGTGGTGGATACTGCCCCCACAGGACATGCTTTGCGTCTTATTTCATCTCCGAAAATGCTGGATGAATGGATTAAGGTTGCCTCCAGGATGAGATGGAAGTATCGCTACATGATCACAAGTTTTTCCGGGACCTACCAGCAGGATGAGGTGGATGCGTTGTTGCTGAGCCTGAAAAAAACAGTAAAACGGATTGAAAATCTTATCAGGGATAACTCCAGATGTGAGTTTATCCCGGTTTGTATCCCCGAATCCATGGCGATTATGGAAACCGGCAGGCTGCTTGTGGATCTTGGCAAATCTGGAATCATCCCCCGGCAAATGATCGTGAACAATGTGATGATGCAGGACGAGTGCGACTTTTGTAAAAAAAGGAAGGAGGGACAGCAACCCTACATTCAGGATATCCGGAAAATATTCGGCAGTCTGAACAAGGTTGAAGTGCCCATGTTTGCTGCAGAAATCAAAGGATTGGCATCCTTGAATCACTTAAAATCGTTTTTAAACTGTGAGTAGGTTCATCACCATAATATTCTGGAAATATGATTAAAGATAAAATTGTTTTGAGGGTAAAGGAAGCCCTGGTAAAGGATGTAGGAAGGGCAATTGCCAGGATCGATCCCAAGGACATGAAATTGATCGGCCTTGAAAGTGGCGATATTATTGTGATTGAAGGCAAACGTGCCACCCCGGTCAAAATTATGCCATGTTACCCTGAGGACCGCGATAAACGTATTATCCAGATTGACGGGATAACGCGGGAGAACGCCCAGGCAGGAATTGACGAGAAGGTGTCGATCCTCAAAACGACCTGTCGTCAGGCCTCAAAAATAAAACTCAAACCGGATACAAAATCCGGATCATCTTTCAAAACAGATGATGCCAAATACATTGGGTCACTTATCAATGGCCTTCCGGTAACAAAAGGGGATAAAGTACGGGCGAACCTTTTTGGTTCACGTTCGGTGGATTATACGGTAACCGGCGTCAGTCCCGACGGAGTTGTGATCATTCACCCGAATACCATATTCCAGCTTGAACTGGCAAACCAGACCGGTGAAAAGAAAAGCAAGGTGTCGTACGAAGACATCGGAGGACTTGGAAACCAGGTTCAACGGATCAGGGAGATGATTGAGCTCCCGTTGAAATACCCTGAAATATTCGAACGACTTGGTATTCAGCCTCCCAAGGGAGTTTTCCTTTATGGCCCCCCGGGAACGGGAAAAACGTTGATTGTCAGGGCTGTGGCACATGAAACAGATGCCTATTTCATCAATATCTCCGGTCCCGAAATTATGGGGAAATTCTACGGGGAGAGTGAAGGGCGCATCAGGAAAATATTTGAGGAGGCCAATCAGCACGCACCAGCGATCATTTTCATCGATGAAATCGATGCCATTGCACCCAAGAGGGAAGATATGGGCGGTGAGAAGCAGGTGGAGAAACGTGTTGTTGCCCAACTACTTTCACTCATGGACGGGCTGGAATCGAGGGGAAAGGTTATCGTAATTGGCGCCACCAATATTCCCAACTCCATTGATCCTGCACTGAGAAGGCCGGGACGTTTCGACCGTGAAATTTCGATCTCCATTCCTGATAAAAAAGGCAGGCTTGAAATTCTTCACATTCATACCAGGGGCATTCCCCTGGGGATGGATGTTGATCTGGAAAAGCTTGCCGAGATCACCCATGGATTTGTGGGTGCCGACCTTGAGGCACTGGCCCGTGAAGCTGCCATGACCGCCCTTCGCAAGATCCTGCCACAGATCGATTTTGAGATTGCCGAAATCCCTTACGAACTTCTGATGTCACTTGAGGTGACCATGGACAATTTCCTGGATGCAATGAAAGAGGTGGAACCCTCGGCGATCAGAGAGGTATTTGTTGAAGTGCCTGATGTAAAGTGGGATGATGTTGGTGGCCTGGATGACATCAAGGATGCATTGAAGGAGACCGTGGAATGGCCATTGAAATATGCCGAGCTGTTCAAAAAGGCCGATACCAATCCACCGAAAGGGATCATTCTTCACGGGAAACCCGGTACAGGGAAAACATACCTGGCCAAGGCACTTGCAAGTGAAAGCGGCGTTAATTTTATTTCGGTGAAAGGACCGCAGATCCTCAGCCGGTACATCGGAGAATCAGAAAAAGGGGTGAGGGAACTTTTCAGGATGGCCAGGCAGGCATCCCCTTGTATTCTTTTCCTTGATGAGATTGACAGTCTGACACCCCGCCGTAGCAACGACAGTTCAGGTTCCGGGGTGATTGACCGCGTGATCGGTCAGTTCCTTACGGAGATGGATGGCATTGAGGATCTTAAAGGGGTGATTGTCCTGGCAGCGACAAACCGGATTGATCTCATTGATCCTGCATTGTTGAGGAGTGGCAGGTTCGATCTTATTTTTGAATTGCCGCTTCCCGATGCTAAAACGAGGGAGAAAATATTCGATATCCACACCCGCAAAAAACCGTTGGGGAAAAAAGTCAGACTAAGCAAACTTGCCCTGGCAACAGAAACTCTGACCGGATCCGATATTGAATTTATTTGCAGGAAATCAGCCATGCTTGCCATTCGCAGCCTGATCGAGCAAAATAAAGGAAACCAGGACGAAATCGCAGGGAATGTGGTTATACTCGAGAGTCATTTCGAAGAGGCGATCAGCCTGGTTTTAAAACAGAATTCAACGAAAAAATAGGGTTAATGGCAGCCTGTAACAGGCTTTAAAAATGAAAATTATGGCAAAAAAAGGTTTATACATTTATGGGATTGTCCCGAACTTTTATGGAACAACACAGTTCCAGTTGCTTGAGAATTCCGGGGTTTATGCCATTACTTTTCAAAATATTTCTGCGATCGTTTCCGATCATGAGACAGCGCATCTCGATTTTTTAGACAGGGAATCGCTTGCCCACACCCTGGTGCATCACCAAAAAACGATTGAGGACCTTATGACAAAGGGGTTCAGGATGATCATTCCAATGAAACTTGGAACGATCATGAATACCCGCGAGGAGGTGTTGAGTATGCTTACCAAGGGCTATGAATTAATCATCGCTACCCTGAAGGAGATTGAATATCTGTCGGAAATTGATCTGGCCGTAACCTGGGCTGATTTTACAGGTACCCTGAAGGAGATTGCAAGCCACCCTGACATAATCATGTTAAAGGAAGAGTTGCAGCAAAGCGGGGCGGCACTAACCCAGATCGACCAGGTAAAGATTGGCATGCTGCTGAAAGAAAAGCTGGATGAAAAAAATAAAGCAATTGAATTAAAGATACTGGAAGCCTTCTCGTCCATTAGTGTTGATATTAAAATTCACGAGGTGATGAACGATCAGATGATCACCAATTCAGCTGTGTTGATAAAAAGCACCCAGGCTGGTCATTTTGAAAAAACAATTGAAAAGTTAGACGAGGAATTCCATAGTGCCCTGAATTTCAAAATAGTCGGCCCGTTGCCCTGCTATAGTTTTTTTACCCTGGAGGTGGACAAATTAAATCCGGATGATGTGGAGAAAGCAAAGAAAATGCTGGGGATGAAGGAAAAAACCAATGAAAATGACATCAAGAAGGCCTACCTGGAAAAAGCAAAATTATTTCATCCTGACAACGGGTATGATCCGGGGGATGCAGAAAAGTTCAATGAGATACAGAAGGCCTACCATACCCTGATCGATTTTTCTGCTTCCGTGAGGCAATGGTCTAAAGAGGAAGATATTTCACTTGCAAAGGATCATGTAAATGAGAATTTAACACTTGTAAAAATAAAAGGATAATATGCAGCGCGACGGTAAATATATTTATTGCATCATAGCCTCGGATTACGACGTAAGTCTGGGGCCCATAGGGGTCGGTGGCCGGGGTGATCTTGTTTCAACCATTGGATTCGATGGTTTATGCATGGTGGTAAGTGACCATCCGCTCAGCAGGTTTGTGGTGAATCCGGAGAATATGCTGGCCCATCAGAAGGTGATTGAAGAGGTGATGAAGGAATTCAGAAGCATTCTCCCGATCCGCTTCGGGACCATCGCCGCTACGCCGGATGAAATACGGAATCTGCTCAACAGGCGCTACAGCGAGTTCATGGAATTGCTCCGGCAGTTTGAAAACAAGGTTGAACTCAATGTGAGGGGAAACTGGAAAGATATGGGGAGCATATACCAGGAGATCGACAAGGAACACGTTGAACTACGGAAAATCAGGGCGGAAATTGAAAAGTTGAAGGATCAGAGTGCGCGGAATGAGAAAATCGCAGAGGCCGGGAAACTGGTTGAAAAGGCCCTGGTTGAAAAGAAAGAGGAGGAGACGGCAAAGATCATCGATGCATTCAGGAAATCGATATTTGAGTACAAACACAATAAGACATCCGCAAATTTCATGTTCATGAATACCGCATTCCTGGTGAATAGTGGCCGAGAGGTTGAATTCGATAATATCATGGCCGACCTGGGTGTGAAATACCAATACCGCAGCGATTTTGTCTATACAGCGCCATTGCCGATCTTTAATTTCATCGACCTGAAAATTTTTCCTGAAAAGTGGGAATCATAACAGCCGGGAATCATAACGGTTTAAATAAACAAACAATATTTGACGAGTATCATGGAAAATGAAGTTGAAATTCTGAAAGAGGGAAAATATATTTACGGGATCATCAGGCATAGCGGACCGATCGGATTTGGAAACATCGGCATCGGGAAGCGCGCTGATCTGGTTTATGGTATTAACTACAAGGATATCAGTGCCATTGTCAGCAATTCCCCAATCATCCAATATGAGGCCCGAAGGATAAATATGACTATGCATGAGAAGGTTCTCGAGGAAATCATGAAACAATTTACTGTTCTTCCTGTCCGGTTTTCCACCATCTCTGAGCACGCCGACGACTCGGGAATTTTAAAGATCCTTGAAAAAGATTATAAGAAATTTGATGACCTCCTCGTAAAGATGGACGGGAAGAAGGAACTGGGTTTGAAAGTTATGGCTCAGGAGACTGCGATATATTCCAATATCATTGAAAAATATGATGAAATCAGAACAATGCGCGGAAAACTGATGAACCTGCCTGTCGATAAAACACATTACCAGCGCATGAAAATTGGCGAAATGGTAGCCGAAGCGCTCAAGAAGGAGACTGAAAATTATAAAACCATGATCCTCGATGTGCTCAAGCCCTTTACCGATGATGTGAAAATAAATGACAATTACGGGGAACTGATGATCATCAATGCAGCTTTCCTGATTAAGAACATCAGTGAACCTGCGTTCGACAAAGCAGTGTTCGATCTGGATGAAAAGTTCGGCCAGTTCATGACCTTTAAATATGTTGGCACATTGCCTCCATATAATTTCGTCAATTTAGTAATTAACACCAAAGAATCGTAATATGTTTTTAATTGATGATTTACTCATGGCTCCCTTGAAAGGGATGCTTTTTATCGGGAAGAAAATTAATGATGTGATCGACAAAGAGATGTCAGATGAAGGCACGGTTAAGGAAAGACTGATGGCATTGCAGCTTAAATTCGAAATGGATGAAATTGATGAGGAAGAATATGACAGAAGGGAAGATGAATTGCTGAAATTACTCGAAAAGATCAGACTTGATAAACAAAATAAATAGCAAAAAGCTGGAGCAGTATCATGGGGAAGGAATGACGCATTAAAATAATAAAAAAGGAGGAAAAAATGAGTGCATTTAAATGTCCGAAATGTGGCAAACTCACAGGTGGAAACGAAAATTTTTGCATTGAATGCGGGCAGCCGCTGAATATAACCTGCCCTGGATGCGGCGAAACATGGAGGTTCATGTTTGATTACAACTTTTGTCCCGGTTGCGGGCATCACATAAAAAAAGATGATTCAGCCACCCCGGCACCTAAGGAGAAGGTCCCGGTAAAAAAGGTTGGTAAGGTGACAAAAAAATAAAATCATTAAACTATTTGGAGGATACTATATGAGTAATATTATTGAGGTAAAGAAGTCGGTGGTGAAATTCCTGAAAGAAAATATCAATTGTTATGATGTGACGGTCATAAAAATTGAAAAAGCGCAGGAGGTATGGGTTTCCGTGGCCGAGGTTTATGAAGATGATTCATTTTTAAAATCAATGAATCTGCCACCAAAGAAGATTCGGCTCTTCTATCTGGTGAAAATGGATGACAAACTGGAAATCACCTCTTTCGAAAGATTGAGTTCCTTTGAAGGAATTGACATTTCCAGTCAGTAACACTCTTGAGATTAACTCAATATAGACCCGTTCATGATGGAAAACAATCTGATATATGTTTATTGCATCTCTAATCACCCGCCCGACCTCGGAAAGAACGATGAATTTCAGGGACTGAGGTGTGTCTCGTCTGATGGTTTTTATACGGTGGTAAAGATGGTTTCCGAGAGTGAATTTTCAGAAGAGAATCTGAAAAAAAATTTATCGGATTTGGCCTGGCTTGAGGTCCAGGTCAGAAACCATGTGAGGGTGATCAGTCTGCTGATGGAGGATTGCACGGTTATACCCTTCAATTTTAGCTCCATCTACCGGTCTGAAGAACCCTTGAAAAAATTCATGTCGGATTACGCTGATTCACTCATAGAAAACCTTCTTTATGTTGAGTGGAAAGAGGAATGGACAGTCAAAATCTATAGTAACCGGAAGGTGCTGATCGAACAGATTGATGAATTAAGCGAGGAAGCCGCATCTCTTGAAAAGCAGATTATGGCAAGCTCTCCTGGCAGGGCTTTTCTGATGAAAAGAAAAAAAGCCGATCTGATAGAAAATGAGGTTGACCGGCTTTGCAAAGTTTACGGGCAGGAGTATTTTGATGGATTCAGGAAACTGAGCGAGGCATTCACTCTCAATAATCTTATTCCGAAGGAATTGAGTGAACGGAACGACGAAATGATCCTCAATGCAACGTTTCTTGTCAGTAAAGACAGAGCCGTTGACATTGCCTCAGCGGCGATGAACCTGAAAAAAAAGAATATAGAGCTTGGTTTTGATATTGAAATCACCGGGCCGTGGCCACCTTTCAGTTTTATTTCCATTAAAGAAAAAAGTAATGCACGATAATGTTGTCGACCGGAATAAAGATATCACCATCCTGGAGGCGCTTGACAGAGTGCTTAACAAAGGGGTCATCCTAACCGGCGATGTCGTAATTTCAGTTGCAGATATTGACCTTGTTTATCTTGGAGTGAAATTATTGCTGAGCTCGGTTGAGACCATGGAACAATTAAAATCGGGAAAAAAAATAATGGGAGACCTTGATTAATTGTGCAGCCATGGAGAATATGATCTATTCATTTATATCAGATAAAAAGAAAAACCGGAATGCTGAGCATCAGCTTGCAGGGGTGAAGGGGATATTGGGAGTGGACCTGTCTTTTTTATCTTTTGGTGGAATTGCGGCAATTGTAAGTGATTTTAACAGATCGGATACCATAGCCGACAAAACCATTGCCATTGAATATGCCGATGTAGTAGAAGCCCTGGCACAATATTTCACCCTCCTTCCGGCCAGGTTCGGGTCGGTGATGGAATCATCCGATGCGATCATTCAGATGCTGGAAAGGAACCGCCGGGAGATAAAGAAAAATCTGTTAAAAGTCGAAAACAAGTATGAGTTCGGGCTGAAGGTTTTATGTGATACCGAAAAATTGATCCAGGAGATGAAGGAAAAGTCAGCAACAGTGGGTATAAACTCTGCAAATGCTGACCCGGAAGTTAAGCCATCTGTATACAGGGAGTGGGTAAACAGAAAACTTAAAGAGCACAGGCTGGAGGAGTTGTTACTGGCCTATGTTGAATCGGTGATTGCAGAGATTACCGGTTATCTTACCAGGTGGAATACCGAAAGCAAGTTCAAAAAGATGTCAACACCTACAATTATTATTGAAGGTGTTTTCCTGCTCGGCAGGGAGCGGAAAGATGACCTCATTGAGGCAGTTGCTGATTTACAAAAAAAACATGTCAGCTTGACCTTTGTGCTGACCGGTCCTTGGCCGCCCTATAATTTTGTTGATTTTAAGATTAAATAATTCGGCCGAAGATATGAGTGAGAATAAAATTCTATTTGATACCGGATCGTTCGACGGGATAACTGAGGAGATTGGGAAGCTGGCGAAAAGCGAAGAAACCAAACTGAAGCTTACGCCAGACAATGCCGACTCAGGCCTGGCGAAACTGGTGCTGACACTTGTGGAGCTTATCCGGAAACTGGTTGAAAAGCAGGCAATGAGAAGGGTCGACGGGGGATCGCTTACCGACGAGGAGATTGAACGGCTGGGTGAAACACTCATGAAGCTTGAGGAAAAAATGGAGGAGATGAAAAAGCATTTTAACCTTACTGATCGTGATTTAAATATCAATCTTGGTCCGTTAGGTGACTTGATGTAATCCTTTTTGCATGCAGGGGGATAAAAAAACCGGAAAATGGTTCAGTCAAAAATAACAAATGATTAAAATTCTTGCCATCGACGACAACAAGGATAACCTGGTAGTTTTGTCTACCCTCTTATCCATTGCGTTTCCTGATGCCAGGATAATCACTTCGCAATCGGGGACAGATGGCATAGAGAAAGCACGGATTGAAAGTCCTGATGTGATTTTACTTGATCTTGTGATGCCGGTTACCGACGGTTACGAAACGTGCAAAATACTCAAGGAAGATGAGGTTTTGCAAAGAATTCCGGTCATTATATTAACGGCCATGCATACCGAATCGGGCAGCAGGATCAAGGCGTTGAAGATGGGAGCTGAAACGTTTCTGACAAAGCCGATCGATGAGGCTGAACTAACTGCCCAGGTTTCATCTATGCTTCGCATCAAGCGTTCAGAAGATAAGGTAAGGCAGGAGAACGAACGGCTGGAGGAGTTGGTGCATGAGCGGACAAAAGGGCTGAAGGAGAGTAACCAGGCCTCGTTGCGGTTGCTCGATGAGCTGAAGGCTGAAATGGAGCAGCGCAGAATATCAGAAGAGGCACTTCGGGTCAGCGAGGATCATTTCCGCAATCTGTATAACGATGCCCCCATCGGACTGTACAGGACCACTCCTGACGGAAAAATATTACTGGCAAACCGCGCCATATATGAAATGCTGGGTTTTACAAACTTTGAAGAGGTCTCTTTGAAAAATCTTGAAGAGGTAGGTTTTGAGCCCCTATACCGGCGTGCACAATTCATCGAACAGATTGAAAAATCCGGGGAAGTCAAAGACCTGGAATCAAAATGGATTTGCCGCAATGGCGAAGCTATCATTGTGAGTGAGCATGCAAAGGTAATCCGTGACCCGGACGGAAAGCCGATATATTATGATGGAACCGTGGAGGACATAACGGAACGCCGATGGGCAGAGGAGGCACTAAAACAGGCCCTGATCAAAGCTGAATCAGGCAACCTGTTGAAAACTGCTTTCATGAACAACATTTCCCATGAAGTACGCACTCCGTTAAACGGTCTCCTTGGATTCAGCAATCTGATCACGCAATCCGACATCACCCAGGATGAAAAAATACTGTTTTGTTCTCTCATTAAAAAAAGCAGCAATCGTTTGCTAAACACGATCAACAGCTACATGGATATCTCCCTGATCGTGTCAGGAAACATGGAGGTAAAACGAAAATCCATTGATCTGCATCAGATACTGAGTGGTCTTTTTGACCTGTTTCAACAGGAATGCGTTTCGAAGGAGATTGAATTCCTCCTTTATATTCCAGGGAACATTAGTCATATCACGCTTTATTCTGATGCTGAACTGCTAAAAAAGATCCTGAATCATTTGCTTGACAATGCCGTAAAGTTTACCGATCGGGGTAGAATTGCATTTGGTTATATTGTTCATTCTCATTCACTTGAATTTTATGTGCATGATACTGGCATCGGGATAGGCGTTGAGGCACAGTCACTGATATTTCACAGTTTCATCCAGGAGGAATTATCTCCAACCAGACGGCATGAAGGAAGCGGGCTTGGATTGTCAATTGCACAGGGATTGGTAAGGCTTCTTGGAGGTGAACTGATGGTGGAATCAAAAAAAGGATCAGGTTCAAGATTTTTCTTTACAATACCGTTTGAAGGAATAGAAGAGGAGGTATCAATGAAGGAAGATATCAAAACAGACATCCCTGCTACTGGGAAAGCTCTTATCCTGGTTGTGGAAGATGATGAATCAAACAAATTTTTTGTTGAAGCCCTGTTAGGGAAGATTCCCATTCCCTTTTTGGTTGCAGTCAATGGGAAAGATGCCGTTGATCTGTGTCATCAGCATCCTGAGATTTCGTTGATACTGATGGATATTAAAATGCCGGTAATGGATGGGTTGGAGGCCACACGGATAATAAAGTCATTCCGTAAGGGGTTGCCAATTATTGCTCTAACCGCCTTCGCGATGGGAGGGGATGAAAAAAAAGCGATTGAGGCCGGATGTGACGATTATATATCAAAACCATTAGGTAAAGAGGCCTTATTTGAAAAATTAGCCAAGTTCAGAGTGATGTAATGCTAATGGAAGAACAGAAAGCAGAAAAATGAACGGAACCTTTCCTATGATCGATGAAGGAACGCTTCTTGGCCAATATTCGGAGCTGTATGATTTTGCTTCAGTTGGTTACTTTTCAATTGACAGGCTTGGAAAAATCCACGAGTTGAACAATGCCGGAGCAGATTTACTTGGGCAGAAAAGATCAAAGCTGGTCCTGGGTAATTTTAATTCTTTCCTTGTACAGCATGCAAAGCTTGATTTTAAGAAATTCCTTGAAAAGGTTTTTACAAAGGAGAATAAACAGACCTGTGAACTGGAACTTATCCAGATCGGGAGACCGGGAGTATATATCAGGGCTGAGGCCATTCAAATTGAATCAGGCCATCTTTGCCGCATGGTGGCTGTTGATATAACAGAAAGAAAATTCATCGAGAACACCCAGATGTTCCTGATTAAATCAGGGTGGAGTGGGGTTGGGAGAGATTTTTTTCAGTCGTTGGCCCGGTACCTTGCCGAAACCCTGCATATGGATTATGTGTGTATTGATAAGCTTCTTGACAAGGGTCTGGAAGCGCAAACGATCGCTGTTTGGTTTGATGGAAAATATGAAGACAATGTAAAGTACACACTCAAAGATACTCCCTGCGGTGATGTTGTTGGTCGAAGGATTTGTTGTTTCCCTGCAGGGGTGCGCCAGCTTTTTCCCAGAGATACCATCCTTCAGGATATGAAGGCCGAAAGTTATGTCGGGACGACTCTTTGGGATTCTGAAGGGAATCCAATCGGACTGATTGCCGTAATAGGACGAAATCCGATTGAGAACCCCCAGATGGCTGATACCATATTAAACCTGGTAGCCTACCGGGCCGCCGGTGAGATTGAGCGAATGCGGGCAGAGATGATCAGAAATATGATTTATACCATTTCAAACGCGGTTGTGACAACAAATGACCTGGCAGAGTTGATCGAGACCATCGGGGAGCAATTGGGAAGGATCGTAGATACGAAGAATTTTTACATTGCTTTATATGACGAGGCAACAGGCATGCTGAGTGCTCCGCATACGAAAGATGAAAAGGATGATATGAATTTCTGGCCTGCAGCAAAATCGCTGACTGGCGCTGTAATAAACGGCAACCACCCATATTTACTAACCAAGGCAAGGATACTCGAACTGAACCGGTTGGGTGAAATTGACCTGATCGGTACCACTGCGGAAAGCTGGCTTGGTGTTCCGTTGCGAAACGACGGGAAGGTGATCGGAGCCTTCGTTTTACAGAGTTACGATGATCCAAATGCATTCAGCAACAAAGACGTTGAATTCCTTGAATTTATATCCTCACAGATCAGCCTGTCTGTGCAACGTAAAAAATCCGAGGTTGAATTAAAACAGGCGCTTGAGAAGGCACAGGAATCTGACCGGTTAAAGTCGACCTTTCTGGCTAACATGTCACATGAGATCAGAACGCCGATGAATGCAATTGTTGGCTTCTCCGGGATGATTTCTGATCCTGATCTCAGTGAGGATGATCGAAATAAGTACTCTAACATCATCTTATCACGTTCTGATGATCTGATGCATATTATCAACGACCTGCTTGAGATATCCAGGATCGAATCAGGAAATGCGACGGTCGAAAATGAGAAGGTCTCCATAAATACTATGCTCGACGAAATTCTGGAGGTATTCAGGCAAAGGATTAAAAAGGTCAAAAAGGCGCATCTCGTCATTCAAGCTGAAAAAGGTCTCCCTGATAACATGGCAACTATCAATACGGACGGGTTCATACTCAAGCAGGTCTTTTCAAACCTCATCGACAATGCCATAAAATATACACAAAGCGGGTCGATTTGTTTCGGGTACCATTTACCTTCAAATGGTTCAATAACGTGTTTTGTTGCCGATACAGGGATTGGCATCACACAAAAAAATCAATCCGTCATCTTTGAACATTTCAGGCAGGCAGAAATTCCCGATTCGCACCAGTACGGAGGAACCGGGTTGGGGCTATCAATTTGCAGGGGTTCCCTTGCCCTTCTGGGAGGTGAAATATGGGTACAGTCGGAATGCGGCACCGGGAGCACTTTCTTTTTCAAATTCCCCTATAAATCTGAAAATGTGATAAATGTCCAGGATGAATTACAGGCAATAAAATTAAAGGGAACCGGGATCTACAATTGGAGCGGGAAACGGATCCTGCTGGTAGAGGATGATAATACAAATATGGAATTCCTTACCATCATATTGAAACGCACCGGGGCTGAATTAATTAGAATATACAGTGGATCGGAACTCAGAGCACGCTATGGGGAGCTCGACCAGTATGATCTGGTTTTACTGGATGTCCGGTTGCCCGATACCAGCGGTTGGGAGTTGGCCGCAGAGATCAAAAAACAACGATCAGACTTGCCCGTGATTGCTCAAACAGCCTACGCGATGGAGTCGGACCGTAAAATGAGCGAGGAGGTGGGTTGTGATGCCTATATTTCAAAGCCAATAAAAAAGGAAAAGCTATTGGAGGTCATGTCAGGATTCCTGCAGTAAAGTGACACGGGCCTTTTCAATTTTTCCTGTTTCCCTGTTCAAATTATTAAAATTTTCAATCTTTCGAAAATTCGCTATATTTATGGTTTCTTTATTCATTTATACTGGTTTGGTGTCAGTCATAATTGAGTTTTTTTTAGATTTTGAATTTGGTGCCATGACAATCATTTATGGTTAATCTTGCTAATTAATAAATATGGAAAAAGTTGATCTGGTTCCTAGCCAGGATGAAACTATAAATGAGATTATATTTTCCGACTTATTTAAACTTGAGGATATCCAGCGCATTCAGGATTTGTTTGCCGAATCGACCGGGGTGGCTTCCATCATCACCCAACCCGACGGAACCCCCATTACCCGTCCAAGCAATTTCTGCCGGTTATGCAAAGACATAATCAGGAAAACTGAGTCAGGGCTTCAGCATTGTTTCAAATCAGATTCGATTATCGGGCTGCAAAATCCTTCCGGTCCTACGATCAGGTCATGCCTGGGTGGCGGCTTGTGGGAAGCCGGGGCAAGCATTTCCATAGGCGGAAGACAACTTGCAAACTGGGTGATCGGACAGGTGAAAAATGGAGAAGTGAATGAAGAGCAGATGATGAAGTTTGCCGACGAAATCGGAGCAGACCGCAATGATTTTATAACCGCTTTGGCCGAGGTGCCTGTTATGTCAAAAGAGATGTTCGAAAAGATGGCTGTCATGTTGCATGCCATTGTCAATGAACTATCTACGAAAGCCAGTGAACATTATCAGCTTGAACAGCATGTTTTTAAACTAAAGCAATCTGAATCAAAATTATTGGAAAAAATCGGGAAAGCCTTGAAGTCAAGTGATGCCATGCTTTCTGCTTTTATGGAATATATTCCTTCGCTGATCCTGATAAAAGACCACGAGTTACGCCCGGTCTTTGCCAATAAAAAATTTCATGATCACTTTCCGATATCATCGTGGATGGGAAAAAAGCCCCATGAGCTCTTTCCTTCCGCTATAGCCGATGAGATGGTTGAAAAGGATACTGAAGCCCTGAACACGGGGTACACCTCCTATGAAGAAACATGGAAGGATATGGACGGTGTTTCACATATTTATTTTACTGAAAAGTTCAGGATCGACATCCCGGACAGCGCGCCACTGCTTGGATCGATCATTACAGACGTAACTGAAAAAAAGAGGTCGGAATATGCCATCTTGGAGAACGGGGAGCGGCATCGTTTACTGGCAGAATCACTCCGGATCAGTGAACAACGCTCCCGTGCGCTGATTGAAAATGCCCCCGACGGGATCGTGATGATCAACAAGGAGGATAGGTTTATCTATGCGAGTCCGCCAGCCTGCCGTATGTTTGGGTTTGAAATGGATGAAATCGGGAAACACCCCCCGAGTGAACTGACGCATCCTGAAGATTTGCCGATGGTCTACGAAACACTTGGAAAACTAATTCAGAATCCCGGGTTAGTTCCCACCATTCAATATCGTATCAGGCATAAAGAGGGTCATTGGCGATGGATAGAAAGCACCTTCAGCAACCTCCTTGATACACCTGGCATTGAAGCGATCGTCATTAATTTCCGTGATATTACGGATCGTAAAATTGCTGAAGATAAAATCAGGGAGAATGAACTCCGTTTCAGAAAGCTTTCAACCGGACTTGAACAAAGCCCTGGGGCTGTGGTTATAACCGATACCAAAGGATTGATTGAATATGTCAATCCAAAGTTTACCTATTTTTCGGGCTATACTCTTGATATGGTTCAGGGGAAAGTTGCGAGGATATTGAAACCGGGAAGAACGACCGATGAAATTCATGACCAGATCTGGCAATCCATTATTTCAGGAAAAGAATGGACAGGAGAATACCTGAGCAAGAAATTGAACGGAGAAACATACTGGGAATCAGTTACAGTAGCTCCGATTCATGACCCTGGCGGGAATATGACCAATATCATTATCACCATGGAAGACATCTCCGAAAGAAAACGGATGATTAATGAACTCGTGGATGCCCGGAAGAAGGCTGAACAGAGTGACCGCCTTAAGTCAGCCTTTCTTGCCAACATGAGCCACGAGATCCGGACCCCGATGAATGCCATCGTAGGCTTTGCGGAAATGCTGTCGGATACTGACCTTACTTCTGCAGACCGTACACAATTTTCTGCCATTATTCAATCCCGTTCCGACGACCTGATGCACATCATCAACGACCTTCTTGAAATTTCGAGGATCGAATCGGGGAATTTCACAGTTGTGAAAACGGAATTTATCATCAACAAGGTGTTTGATGATCTTGATATGGTTTTCCGGAAACGGTTGCACCAAATCAATAAGGCACACCTGTCCTTCGAAATCGAAAAGGCTTTACCCGATCATCAGTCGGCTATTTATACGGATAGCTACATATTCAAGCAGGTTTTTTCAAACCTGATCGAGAATGCCATCAAATACACACATACTGGCTCCATCCGCTTTGGATACAATCAGCCAGATAATGGTTTTATCACTTTTTATGTTAAAGATACCGGAATCGGCATTTCTACCGAGAATCAAAATGTCATTTTCGAGCATTTCAGACAGGCAGAAATTGAAAATCAGCACCGTTACAGCGGAACAGGTTTGGGACTGGCCATTTGCAGAGGTTCGCTCACGCATCTGAATGGCCGGATATGGGTTGTTTCAGAACCCGGAAAGGGAAGCACATTTTATTTTACCCTGCCTTTTAATAATCCGGGATTAAGCACCGAGAGGAATAATCTACAATCCGGCCTGGTAATTCAGCAATCGGTGCCTGTCATTAAGCATACCTGGGCCGGGAAGCGACTGCTCATCGTGGAAGATGAACCCACAAACATGGAATTTCTAAGGATCATCCTGCGACGAACGAAGGTGGAAATTACATCGGCAGAGAGTGGTACGTTGCTTCGTAAACATTATGACAACCTTGATCATTTCGACCTGGTGCTGCTTGATGTCAGGTTGCCCGATGCAAATGGATGGGATTTGGCCAGGGAGATCAAGACCATCAGACCCGAGCTTCCCATCATTGCCCAGACTGCCTATGCCATGTCCGATGATTTCCAAAAAAGCAAGCAGGCGGGGTGTGATAATTATATTTCCAAGCCGATCAATAAAGAGAAACTTCTGGTGTTGATTTCAAAATACCTCAAAGAGAGCTGACCGATGGGAAACATTCGTATTTTTTGATAATAGAATAAAACATCAATTTGAACTGACAATGGTTTTCGAACTTGAAATCCGTACCATGGTGCTCATCCTGGGTGTAACCCATCTCATGCAGGTGATTGTTTTTTATCATCAGTACCTGGTGAATAAAAGATATCAGGGAGTAGGATGGTGGCTTCTGTGGAGCGCTGCTGAAGTGATCGGATTTTGTTTCATCCTCTTCCGGAATACCACTGTATTGCTGCCTCTGGTAATCATCATACAAAATTTCATGATTGTTGCCGGAACGGTTTTCCTTTATGTTGGGGTGAAGCAGTTCTTTTATAAAAAAGTGAACCTGCGGATCATTATTCCCATTGTTTCAGTATTTATTATCGGGTTACTCTATTTTCTCTTTATTGATAATGATATCCAAATCCGGTCAGTCATTATCAACGGAACAATTACGGTCTTGGCTTTCATGACAGCTTACAGCCTTTTTGTCGACAAAACTCCATCCATTGCCGCTTCAGCCAACTTCAACGGGCTGATATTCGTTGTACATGGCGCCCTTTTTACCTACCGTACCATTACCATTTTTCAAGGGGCCCCTGTCATAAGCTTTTTGACACCAACTTTCTTTAATTATATTCCATTTCTGGATGCACTCGTCGTAAGTCTTCTGTGGACTTTTGGGTTTATCATCATGCTTAACAATCGTCTGCATGTTGAGATGTCGGAGGCCCAGGATGATTTACATCAGATATTCAACACGAGTCCGGATGCAGCCATTATTGCACGCCTTGACGATGGAACGATCGCCGATATCAATAACGGGTGCACTGCCATTACCGGATATACCCGCGAAGATCTTTTGGGGAAGTCGATACTGGATGCGAAGATCTGGAAGAACCTTGAGGACAGGAAAAATTTGATCAGGATCCTCAAAGAAAAATATTATTGTGAAAATTTTGAAGCACAGTTCATAAGAAAGGATGGTGTGGAAATAACCGGACTTTTATCCGCAAAAATCATTAACCTTCAGGGCATCCCGCATATTATCAGCATTTCGCGGGATATAAGCGGGCGAAAAAGGATGGAGCGGGCATTGCGTGAGTCCAATGACTACCTTGAAAGCCTGATCAACTATGCAAATGCGCCAATTATCGTGTGGGATCCGCTTTCACGTATCACCCGGTTTAATCATGCTTTTGAATTTCTGACAGGATATAGTGAATCGGAGGTTACCGGGAAATCACTTGAGATGTTGTTCCCTCCGGCGCTTGCTCAATACTCGATGAATCTCATTCGCAAAACTCTTACAGGTGAGCGGTGGGAATCAGTCGAAATTATGATTCTTCACCGGGATCAGTCGATACGGACGGTGCTGTGGAATTCTGCCACTCTGTTTGCGCCGGATGGTATCACTCCGGTGGCTACTATCGCCCAAGGCCAGGAGATTACCAAACGCAAAGAGGCCGAGAAGGAGATTCAGCTAAAGAATGACGAGCTTCAAAAGGTGATAGCTGAAAAGGATAAATTCTTTTCAATCCTTGCCCATGACCTGAGAAGCCCTTTCAATGCCTTTCTTGGCTTTACCCAGGTTATGGCTGAGGATCTTTCATCCATGACCCTTGAGGAGATCCACAAAATAGCTGTAACTATGCGAAAATCGGCAACCAGCTTGTATAGTTTGCTCGAAAATTTGCTTGAGTGGTCAAAGGTTCAAAGAGGGGTTATTGTTTTCACCCCTGAGCCAATTTCATTCAGGAGTGCAGTCCTGAAAAGCCTTGACCCTGTCGTGGAATCAGCCACAAGTAAGGAGATCAGTATCCATTTTGACATCGGGGAAAATACCATGGTTTTTGCTGATCCCCACATGCTTCAGACCCTTATGAGAAATCTTGTATCAAATGCGATCAAATATACACCGAGGGGAGGTTTTATTACAATTTCATCCAGAAACCTGCCCGATCATCTCCTCGAAATCAGTGTAAAGGATACCGGTATCGGGATAAGTAAGGACATGCAGGCAAATATCTTCAGGCTTGATCCCAGTACAAACCGTCCGGGGACCAACGGAGAACCCAGTACAGGACTCGGACTGATCATTTGCAAGGAATTTGTTGAAAAACATAACGGGAATATATGGGTGGACAGCGAGGAGGGTAGAGGAAGTACCTTCCATTTAACCCTGAAACAAAACAATCTTGATAGAAATACCTGTTTATGATCTGAATTTTATGTATAATAACTTATAAAAATGATCATTATTGACCTGATATTCAACCTGGCACTGCTTGTTTCTGTATGTGTTTTATCGGGGTTTGTCGATAACCGCTGGAGGCGTTCCTCAACTACCGGGATTATTTTCCAGGGAATTCTCTTTGGCTCGGTGGCGCTGCTGGGTATGGTGAATCCATATGTGCTTGCTCCCGGAATTATCTTTGACGGCCGAAGCGTTGTGCTCAGTCTTTGCGGGCTTTTTTTTGGTCCTGTTGCCGGATTTATCGCTGCAGGAATGGCCCTGGTTTACCGTGTCGGGTTGGGTGGCAGCGGAGTTTATATGGGGGTCTCCGTTATCATTACCGCTACCCTCATTGGTTCCGCCTTTCACGGTCAGTTAATAAAGGGAAAGTTCAAAGCCAATACATTGAACCTGTATCTCATCGGCATTTTTGTTCACCTTGTAATGATCGTGCTGATTATGGCCATTCCTTCACCGATGCGTTTGATTACATTCAAAACGCTGACGCTTACCGTTCTCGGCTTTTACCCAATCGCAACCGCCATCATTGGCAAGATCCTTAAAGATCAGTCCGACAGCATCGAAAGAATAAAAGCCGAAAAAGCGCTCCATGAAAGTGAGGCAAGGTTCAGGAGCCTGTTCGAGAATTCCCTGATGGGGATATCGGAATCCGATCATAAAGGGAAGCTGATCCAGGCCAATATGCAGTATGCAAGAATGTACGGATACAAATCACCTGAAGAAATTATCGGCGCAGTTAACAGCGTGGAGGACTTTTATGCAAAACCAGAAGAACGGGATGAAATCCTTCAAATTCTTGATAAAACAGGGATTCTTGAACCAAGAGAGATTGAGGTAAAACATCGTGACGGTTCAAGGTTGGTTTTTATTGTATCCATCCGGGAAGTGCGGGATCGGCTTGGCGTGCTTTCCCGGTACCAGGTGGCACAGGTGGATATCACCGAACGCAAGCGGGCAGAAAAGGAGTTGATACAGGCCAAGGAAAAAGCTGAAGCCGGTGATCGCCTGAAGTCTTCGTTCATTAATAATATCTCCCATGAAGTCCGCACACCTTTAAACGGGATTCTGGGATTCACTGATCTGCTCAGACAACCGAACCTCACTGATGAGGAAAGAGAGCATTATAATGCGATCATCCATACGAGCAGCATGCGTTTACTCAGTACTATGACTAACTATATGGATATCTCCATGATAGCATCGGGAACGATGGAAATATCGGAAAGTCGCTTTGAGCCAAACAATATCCTTTATACATTAAAGGAACAGTTTCAACCCATGTGTAACTATAAAAAACTTAAACTATTCCTGGAAATTTCTGCGAAACCTGAGAAAATCTGGCTCCATACCGACATGGACCATCTGAAGAAGATAATGTCATTATTACTCGATAATGCCTTGAAATTTACGCATTTCGGTGAAATTTCGTTTGGTTATACTATCCAGGGCGAGAGGATCAAATTCTTTGTGACCGATACCGGCACGGGGATCATTCTGGAGGCCATTGACAAGGTGTTTGAGGATTTTATCCAGGAGGATGATTCGCACACACGCGGGTATGAAGGAAGTGGACTGGGTTTATCCATCGTAAGAGGACTTATCAGATTGCTTGGAAGTGAGATAAGGGTAAATTCAGAGAAAGGTGTCGGATCGACCTTTTATTTTTCCTTGCCTTTTGAACGAAATATAATCGAAATATCAGACACCAGTTTAAACATTTACCCTGTTCAGTTAGATAAAGACCAGCTCGTTCTTATTGCCGAAGATGATGATTCCAACATGAGATACCTGGAAAGGATCCTGAAGAAAGCCAACATTCAGTTTGTTAAAGCAGTAAATGGAAATGAAGCCGTGAATCAATGCCGTGAGAACCCTGGTATCACCCTTGTGCTGATGGATATTAAAATGCCGGAACTTGATGGTTTGGAAGCAACCAAGATAATAAAATCATTCCGATCAAAACTACCTGTAATCGCCATCACGGCCTATGCAATGAGCTGTGATGAGAAGAGGTTGCTCGAGGCGGGGTGCGACAGCTACCTTGCCAAACCATTCGGAAGTGAGGCTCTGCTGTCAGTGATAAAAAAAACATGCTTAATTTAAAAGAATACTTTCATGATGTTACCAATTTCACATAATGAATAACCGTCTTCTCCTGTTTGTTTTTTTGTCTTTTTTTTGGCCAGGTTCTGCGGTTACACAAAAGAATTTTTCAGCCGGGATAACCATGCCAGACCTTCAGGTTGAAAATTGGCAAATGGATCAGGGATTGCCTGTTAATTCAATCATGTCGGTTGCCCAAACAAGGGATGGCTGGATATATCTGGCTACGGAGGAGGGTCTTGTCAGATTTGACGGTACTACCTTTTTCCTGATAAACAAATCGATGATCCCGGGGATGACAGTTAATTTCGTTACCGCAATCCTGGGGACCCGTGATTCAAGTCTTTGGATTGGAACTGAAGGCGGTGGGTTGATACAGCAAAAGAACAATGCTTATATCAAATTCGACACTTCAAAAGGATTGTCCGATAACCGGATTTTTAATCTTTATGAAGATGCCGGAGGCGGACTTTGGGTCGGGACATCGGGGGGAGGACTGAATTACATTAAAAATGGCAAAATATCCCGGTTAGATACCAGCAACGGGCTGGCAAGCAATTATGTACGTTCTGTTGTGGTGGATCCTTCGGGCCGGATATGGGTAGGGACGCAAAAAGGACTTTCAGTCATCACAGATGGAAAAATCAGGAGTTATTATCGCAAGGATGGCTTGCCTGATGATTTCATTGAAGCTTTGGCCATTGATCGCCAGCAAAACCTCTGGATAGGAACCAAAAGTGGCGGACTGGTAAAATTGAAAAACGGGCAGTTCACAGTTTATTCCACCAAAAATGGCCTTTCTGACAAAGCTGTAACTTCATTGTGTATTGACCGGAATGACATGCTATGGATTGGAACCAACGGTGGGGGAATCACACGGATGGAACATGAGAAATTTACCCCTTTCACCACGAAAGACGATCTTTCCAGTAACCTGATCGTTACCCTTTTTGAGGATTTGGAGGGAAATATCTGGGCTGGATCTTCGGGATCGGGGATCGACCTGATAAAACGAAAATCGGTTGCAACCCTGACAACCCGGGATGGATTGCCTGGCGATGTCATTCTTCCTGTTTTGGAAGACCATGCAGGGACTTTGTGGTTCAGCGTTGCAGGTAAAGGGTTGAACAAATTGGAAAACGGAAAGATTGAATCCGTTACGAAAAAATATGGATTGGCAACTGATCTGATACTTGCGCTGTGTGAGGATATGGATCATGCCATCTGGATAGGGACTGCCGGAGACGGATTATTTAGGTTCAAGGATGGAAAAATCATCAACTATACCATCGCCGAAGGATTGTCAAATAATGTCATTGTCTCTCTTTATTGCGACAAGTCAGGGGCTATCTGGGCCGGAACAACCAGCAGCGGTATCAGCCGGTTTAAAAATGGCAAGTTCGAAATCATCACAACCAGAGATGGATTGTCAAATGATAATATAAACTGCATACTTGAGGACCGGCATGCAGACATTTGGGTGGGAACCAATGGAGGATTAAATAAGATCAATGGGAAAAAAATCACCATCTTAAACCAAAAGTCGGGGCTGTCGAATGATTATATCCTGTCATTGCTGGAGGACGGGGATGGAAATTTCTGGGTAGGAACAGCCTCAAACGGCCTTAACCTGATCAGGGATGGGAAAATTACCCAGTTTACCACAAAGGATGGGCTGATTAATGAGGTGGTTCTTAAAATTCTGGAAGATGATTTCGGGAATTTATGGATCAGCTGCAATAAGGGAATATATAAGATCAAAAAGAAGGATTTGCTTGATTTTGCAGATTCAAAAATCAAATCATTCTACCCGGTTACCTATGGTAAATCTGATGGGATGGAGTCGATTGAATGCAATGGGGGCGTATCGCCTGCAGGATGCAAAACTCATGATGGAAAACTTTTGTTTCCAACCATGAAGGGAATTGCCATTATTGATCCGAAAATGGTACACTCCGAATCTTCCAGTTTTTCTCCTGTTTTCATCGAGGAACTCCTGGTTGATGGTCAGTCTGTGCCAATTTCTGGCCAGCTATCGATACCTTCGTACACAAAGAGGCTTGAATTCCGGTATGCGGCGCTGAATTACAGCAATCAAGGCAGGATCAAGATACAGGTGTATGTTGGAAGGTTTTGATAAAGACTGGGTAGATTGTGGTTCAAGCAAAACCGCTTATTATACAAACATCCCCGTGGGTGATTACACTTTCAGGGTGATGGCGACCAATGAGAACGGGGAATGGAATGATCAGCAATCAGCGGAGCTTACTCTTCAACTTACACCTCCTTTTTACCGTTCCTTCACATTTTATCTGCTCCTTACGCTCTTTTTTGTCTTATTGCTATTTTTTGTTACCTATTATTTCATGGAACGTTTTCAGCGAAAACGCTTGAAACTCCTTGTAGATCAGCGGACAAATGAATTGCACCTGAAAATGGTTGCACAGGAACAAACCCAGGCTGAACTCCAAAGCATAAATTCAGAACTGCGTTTCGCCAAGGAACAGGCTGAATCAAGTGATCGGTTGAAGACGGCCTTTATGAACAATATTTCCCATGAAATCCGGACGCCATTGAATGGGATCCTTGGGTTTGGTCAATTGATGACTGATCCGGGTTTATCGGAAGCCGAACGAAAAAACTACTTTTCAATTCTGAAATCAAGCAGCAACAGGTTGATAAACACCGTAACCGATTTCATGGATGTATCCCTCATTACATCCGGGAACCAGGAAATCAGGAATGGTCTTTTCCCATTGAATGAAATGATGGTCGAACTTTATCATAAAAACCTGCCGGCCTGCCAGGCTGTAAATCTGTCCTTAACTATTCAGCTACCTTCATCAGCCGGTGATGTAAATATAAGTTCCGACAGGGAACTCCTGACCAAGGTGCTGTCTCATCTTTTGAATAATGCCATTAAGTTTACCAAAAAAGGATCCGTGATCTTTGGATTCGAAATTAAGGAAACGGAACTGGAGTTTTTTGTTAAAGATACAGGTGTTGGGATCGACCACGAAGGGCAGGCCACGATCTTTAAAAAATTCACCCAGGTAGATGTCTCCAATACCAGTGGGTATGATGGAAGCGGGCTTGGACTCTCCATCGCGAAAGGATTTGTGGAATTGCTTGGCGGACGAATATGGGTTGAATCTCATCCCGGAGAAGGTTCCCTTTTCAGGTTTACTTTGCCCTGCGCTTTTACCTCAGATGCAGGAACAGATGATATTGTTCATCCACAATTAAATGACATGACATCCGGCAAACCGATGATCCTGATTGCAGAGGATGAGATATCCGGGAGCATTCTGCTGGAGCACATCCTGTTTAAGGAAGGCATTGCATGCCAGGTTGTAACAAATGGCCAGCAGGCAGTTGACGTCTGCCGTCAAAACTCATCGGTATCTTTGGTCCTGATGGATTTGAAAATGCCAGTGAAGAATGGATTTGAAGCAACCAGGGAAATAAAAGCATTCAGGAAAGACCTTCCCATTATTGCTGTAACGGCTTTTGCCTTGAGCGGCGATGCAAGCAGGGCCCTCGAGGCCGGCTGTGATGATTATCTTGCCAAACCCTTTGATCGGGAGGATTTGTTGGATTTGCTCGAAAAATATCACATCTCAAGGTGATTTTGCCAACCGGTCATTTTTCAATATCATCAGATAGCCCGAAAATGCTACACTTACTAATTTAAACTCATCGTTTACGAAATCACTCTTTTTCATGTAGTTGTATGGCGTACCTTATTAAAAAATTCAAAGATGAAAAGCATCGGCTGGTTGTCATTCGTGATCCTGTTATTGACTATTTCTCAGAGCTGTAAGAAAATAACTACGGATAATTCTGCAGATCAGGGATCGGTTCCCATGGGGAAACTGGTTATTGCACCCGGATTCAACTGGAAGACTACCAGCGATGTAACCTTTATAATCAGCGGCGACAATGCCACACTGGTCTCCATCACTTCTGAAGATGGCAGTACGGTTTACCATAAAGGCTTTTTTAACAGGTTGCTCGAAAACTATGAAATCGCACTCAGCTTACCCTCTTACATCAGGAATGTGATGGTAAACGGACAACTTGTAGCCATTTCAGGGAGTACAGTTCAGGTATCGCTGGCATCATTAAAATCTGCGGGGATATTTTCCGGGAATAATAATCCGGTCAGGATGATCCCCGATCAGGGACTTGTTTCAGCCTGGCATTTCGATGAAAATACGGGGACAGTAGCATCAGATGCAAAAGGGTTGAACAACGGCACCGTTTCAGGTGCCGAATGGGTTCCCGGGATTAACCACAGCGCTCTTGATTTTGACGGTACCGGCGGTCACGTGCAGGTGCCAAATAGTGCGAGTATAAATAACACAACAAACCAGATCAGCCTTTCCTGCTGGTTTAAAATGAATCTGGTAGGCGACAATGGTGCTTTCGTATTCAACCGGGTCAAATACATGCTTCGCCTAGACCCGCAGGGGAGAGTATCATTCTCAATCTATAACCCTACTTTTACCTCTGTTGTGATGGATTTTGGCGACCGGATCCTGGATACTGACTGGCATCACGCAGTTGCTACCTACGACGGTGCTGAATTGAAGATTTTCATCGATGGCGTTCAGAAAAAATCACTGGCAACTACCGGTAATCTGCAAACCTCTAACAGTGACCTGTATATCGGCAACCAGTCAACGCTGAATTTCTTCCCCGGGATATTGGATGAAGTGCTTCTTTATTCAAGGCCCCTAACACAGGATGAGATTATTTCAATTTTTACGCAAACACCGAATCCCGGAAATGGCTCAAATCTCATTTCGGAATGGCCGCTCAATGAAAACAGCGGAACCACTGTTACAGATGTGGTAAGTGCTAACAATGGCACTATAACCGGAGCTACCTGGGGGCCAGGTGTGTCCGGAAGTGCACTGCATTTCAACGGGACCACTGATTGGGTCAAGGTGCCGAAAACGGTAAACATGAATATTACCAATGCCATCACCATGATGTTGTGGGTAAAATCAGAGGAGAACAGAACGGCAAAGTTATTCCAGAAGGGCGACTGGGACGGGCCCGGAATAGGGCTGGATAAATGGAACGGCTGGCAGGGAGGCGTCAGGCTGAGTAATGGTACGAGTCAAACCCTTGAATGGGGAGAAGGATTGCCCCTTTTGAATGAATGGTACCATATTGCTGTAACTTATGATGGAGCCAATTTAAAGTTATACATCAACGGTCAGCTGAAGAAAACCAAAGCCGTTACAGGTACATTGGCCGTAAATAACCGGGATATCTCATTCGGTGCCGACAATGGTGCGCAAAAGTTCTTTAAGGGATCGCTGGATGAAATAAAATTATTTGGCTCTTCTTTGACACAAACTGAAATCCAGGCTAATTTCCAGGGACATCCTGCTGCTCCCGACCAGGATGGAGACGGCATTGCAGATGCTGACGACAGCTATTCCAAAGATCCTGCAAGGGCTTTTAACAACTATTTCCCATCAGATGGTCATGCAAGTCTAGCTTTTGAAGATTTATGGCCTGGTATGGGCGATTATGATTTCAATGACCTGGTAATCGATTATCAGTTCAATACCGTGACCAACGGAGCAAATAAAATCACGGAGGTTCTGGCCACATTTGTACTTCGTGCCATTGGAGCCGGTTTTGACAATGGATTTGGGTTTCAGTTTCCAGGCCTGACCCTGGTAAATTCCGATATTTCCGTGAGCGGTTATGACCTGAAGGAAAGTTATATCAGCCTTAAGGACAATGGTACCGAAGCGAACCAGGAAAAAGTTACCGTGATTGTTTTCGACAATGCCAACAAAATCCTGGTTCCCACATCAGGATTTGGAGTCAATGTTCATCCAAACGACCCCTATGTTGAACCCTACACGATGGTTGTCACCCTTGCGGTTACCCCCAACAAGTATTCTGTTGCCGATCTTGACCTGATTCATTTTAACCCCTTCCTTATTGTCGACGGAGAACGCGGAAAAGAGATCCATCTGCCAGGCTATAAACCAACAACCCTGGCAAATCTTAGCCTCCTCGGCACAGGCGAAGATGATTCAAAACCTGCGACTGGTAAATATTACCAGACAAAATCAAATCTTCCATGGGCCATAAACGTTGCCTCAACTTACCATTATACGATCGAGAGCAACCAGATTACCAACGGGTATACCCATTTTGCTGCATGGGCCGAATCATCAGGGGCTTTGTTCCAGGACTGGTACCTTGATAAACCTGGCTACCGGAACAATTCGGCTATATACCAGATTCCCTGATCTTTGTATGTTACAATAGGTGCGTATTTACTTCCGGTCCAGTAACCTCAGTGACAACTTCATCCCGATAAAAGGATTTTCTACGAAAATTCTGGTGGGGAAACCATGGCTGTAGTCCTGGTATGAAATGAAAACAGCGTCAGCGATGGTCGATTTTCCGGAGGTTTTATAGAGCGTATCACCTGAGGGAGAAAAAGTTTGCCAGGTTTTGTATTTTCCCGTTTTTCCGGCAACGACCTGGTTGTTTGTGGGCAATTGAATATAAAAATCCCTGGATGTCACCGGATTGGTCCCTGTCAATAACCGGAAATCGGTCTCGAAGATATTCAACAGGACCTTTTTATTCAATGATTCAAAACAGGAGATGACCTTTAAACCGTCGAACCTCAGTTCCAGGTCAAAAAAGGTCATCCCGATCTCATTGGCAAAAACGATGCGGTAAACCGGTTTGACGACAAGTTCAGAAATTCCTGGTCCTTCAGTTGAATCCATCCGTTTAATTATGAGCAGGCCCGAAAGGTGATGTTTTTTTATATCCAGGGCAGCTTTAAAAAGGACAAAGCCTGACATTGTTGTATTTTCCCGGGCCAACAGAAACCTGTCACCTGGATGGTTCGTTTCCATTGTCAGGTGTGAAGCATTACGTGTCACCTCCTTTGGCTTGATCGATACACAACCCGCTGCCAGCAATATCAGGATGCTAACGAACCATGAATTTTTCATCGGCAATTGGTTGGTTGAGTTTCTTGCTTGTAAAGGTGATCCTGGTCCGGTCACCTCCCGGTTCAAACATTTCAATCTGGTCGACTGAATAATCCTTTCGGTTGAAATGAATCATGATTTCTTTCAGGGATTCCCTCAATTTGGCTGACAACGGTTTAAGAACAACAATGAAGGTCGACTGATTCTCGAGAAATTCAGCAAGGAAATTATTATAGTCATTCAATAAGGTGCCCTGGATGCTGCCAAGGATAATCCGGTTGATCTCAAGGTATATCTTGTTTGATCTTACATTGAACCGGCTTACCTGGTTCTCATCGATTACCGAGATATCATCGTTACGGATAATGATTACGTAGGAGAAAGGTTCCATATACTCCCAGCGAAGCATCTTCTCCTTTTTGAAATAGAATTTTCCCTTGGAGATGATCTTTTCGGTGATCATGGACATCTCCTTCTCCTGGATAAAATTACTGGAAATGGTTTGCGTGTTCTGGGCCACCTGCTTCACCTGATTCCTCAGCAATTCAATGGATGAACCCGTCATCGGCTTGCTCTGAGAAAGGGTGTGCACGGGTATCAGGAATACCAGGAGCAGGGCGCACAACAGGCCACGGAGGCAAGGCTTCGTTTGGAACCCCCGCGTGATGAAGAAACGCCATGATGGTGGCCCGGAGTTTAATGCTGGGTACTCAGGCATAGGCGGGAATATTTAGCAATTTATCCAGTAGTACAACCTCGTAGCCCGCCTCCTTTATCCTGACCAGCAATTCATCGAGGTATTTTTCAACGAATGGGGTAAAATCATGCAGCAGGATGATCGATCCGGGTTTCAGCCGGTGAAGTATACGGTTCATTATTTTCCTGTGATCTGAGTCCACCGTATCCATCGACCGGATGTTCCAGCAAACAGTCTTCCAGTGTGTCATTTTCAGGGAGTTGCTGACCATGGGATTGACCACCCCAAACGGCGGACGGTAAAACAGAGGGGATTTACCGGTGATCTGGTTGATCAGCCTGTCTGTTTCTGTCATTTCAGATCTCATTTTTCTGGCCGGAAAGAAACTAAACCATTTGGAATGGGAAAAGGAATGATTCCCAAGGAGGTGCCCGCCATCATCGATCAATTTTACGATCTGAGCATTGTCAGCCACATTTTTGCCAATACAAAAAAAGGTCGCCTGTATATTATGTTTCTTCAGAACTTCAAGAATTTCCGTCGTTTTCATTGTATCGGGACCATCATCAAAGGTGATGGAGATAATTTTTTCATCTGTATTTCCATGGCATATTACCGGGTGGTGGAAATTGGAGCAGGGGAGAAATGCCATCGTAAATGAAATACCGAAATACAGAATGAAAAGCATCGAATATAAAAGCGAAGCATGGGTGTGGATCAATCCCCCTGCAAATTTGCCAAGAAAAATATTCCAGAGGTTCAGGCTTAACAGGAGGATGAAAAACAGGAGGGTCAGGCGGCGGAATGTGAACATTTAGGGTCGGCTTAGCAGGATGAATGCATGGTTATTGCCCTGGAAATGGTTGTAAATGAGCACATATTCAAGCGGGTGGCGATGTGATTTTAATTTGTGTGATGTTTCTGTGGCGTGGGAAATCTGAAGCGGAGACCTGCCGTTTTCATGAAGACTTACCACTTCAGGAACAAACTGATTCCTGAGTACCATGGCTGCAAGCCAGGTCGCAAAAGCCGAGGAGGTATGATATTCCCCGCATAAATGTTTAAAACAGGCCAGTGTTGCCTCACGAAAATCGCTTCCGGCCAACTGGCGATATACCTGGTCGGTTCGAGGATCCCCGTTCAGTCCAAGGATCACAAGTGAAATATCCTTCACCGACATTCCGTAGCCGGAGAGAAAATCATGGAGCCTGCTTTGTATCTCTTCAATCGAATCGGGTTTCAGGAAGATCGTCAACCCGGTAAGTCTTGCATAACTGTGTTCATTTTTTTGATTCTCCAGGAGAAGGAAAGAGGCACCCTCTCCGGCTATGGAACCGCGCTGTGAATCATTCAGCAGGTTCAGGGGATAAACCGGTTTTCGTTTCCAGTAACCAAGCCTGGATGTAATGGCAAAGGAAGGATCGGTGATTTCGTCGGAGCCACCCACAAGCACATTTGAAAATTCCCCCATTTTTATCTGGGTCATGGCATCAATCAGCGCAGATTCGAATGAAACGCCCCGGTGAACGTATGTGAAATTATAACCATGGCATTTTAACAGAAGTGCGATCTGACCGGCAACAGTGTTATGCGTACTTTGGATGAATGAAGTGGGGGTGAGGAACTCCTCTTTGTTGCTGATCATCGAAGTAAGGAATTTCTCAGTATCTTCAATGCATCCGAGCCCTGTCCCGGTAATAATGGCATCGGGCGTAATGCCTCTGAGCGAAATATCATTTTGACCGATACCGGCATCCTTCAGGCATATTTTCGAGGCTGCAACTCCCATTTTTATGATCCGGCTCATCCTGCGTATCACATCTGCCGGAATGTATTCCTTGAATCCTGGGTCAATGCACTTCAGCCTGTTGGTTTCCAGCAAAACCGGCTCCTCAAGGAAAAGGGTGCTGTCAGTCGTTTTCTGCGGCGAAACATTTCCCAAACCGTTGATATATATCGGGGTATCAGTCATTATTCTTGCTTGAATGATTAAAAGAGTGGCCTGCTTTAGAAATCACCACAGCTGAATTATTCCCGCCGAATCCAAACGAATTTGAAAGGACATGCCGGATTTCTGTATCACGGGTCAGTTTTGTGACCGGGCTGATCTGCAACTCCTTCATCGGTGTTAAAAAATTCAGGTTCGGAAAAATGGTTTTATACCGGATAGCAAGCACCGAAATTACCGCTTCTACAGCGCCTGCTGCACCCAGCGTATGTCCTGTAAACCCTTTGGTTGAACTGAAGGGTGGTAAATTTTCTCCGAAGATCCGTTTCATGGCCACCCCTTCAGAGAGATCGTTATTTTCGGTTCCGGTGCCATGCACATTGATGTAATCAATATCACCCGGGTTAAGCCCGCTCATCGCAATTGCTTTCGACATGGCCATAAAAGCGCCTGTTCCGTCAGGCGATGATGCAGTTTGATGATAGGCATCGTTGGCATTGCCATAACCTGAGACTTCCGCCAGGACGGACTTTTTTTCCTTCAGCACTGCATCTTCAGATTCCAGGACAAGGAACGCGGCCCCTTCTCCCAGGGTAAGTCCGGCACGGTTTTCATCGAAAGGATGGCACCCGGTTTTATCCAGGATCATCAGGGTGTTAAAGCCATTTAAAGTAAATCGGGTTACAGAATCGTTCCCGCCGACAATTACGCGGTCGAGTTGACCGGTTTTTATGAGGTTCGATCCAAGTATCAGTGCATTAACTGACGAAGAACAGGCTGTACTGACAGTTGTCACGAAATCCCTTATCCCGAGATCGGCTGCAATCCGTTCGGTGCTGTCGCCGCAATCGTGGTTCACAATGTCGATCATCCGGCCTTTGTTACGGTCAGCCAGGAATCGGGCAAAGAAATTTTCACTCCGGTCCATACCACCGACCGTAGTGGCTGAAATCAGGCCTGTTTTACACTTGCTTATATTATTGATCCCTGCAGAAATCAGGGCCTCTCTTGCTGCAATCATACCCAGGAGGGCCGTGCGCGTGAATTCCTTTCTGCCGGTATGGCCAGTTTGTTCAAGCAACTGAGCAGTGGTACGCTTAACCTCTGCCATCGGGATAATGCCCTTGTGGATGGTCGGAAAAAGTGTAATGTCTCCAATTCCGGTCCTGGAGGTTAACAATGACAGCAGGGTTTCCGGCACATTGTTCCCAATGGCGCAGATGATTCCGATACCCGTAATATATACCCGCTTCGACATGAATAGGTGATCAATTTTCCGCAAAATTAACAGATTAAATCAACGGGAGAATACAGGTTCAGGGTTTTTATTGGGAATATTTGCCAATCGGCCAATGTTCGGGACCTTGCAGTTGATCCTTCAAAAGGGAAAAAATAAAGAATGATCTTTCGGTTTAAGCTCCCTGAACCAGGATGAAGGAGTGATCAACATTTCGGAAGTGATTGTATATCAGGATATTTTGTAATCGTGAGGGGGTCACCTGGTTCAAATGTAAAATTTCGGGATAGGTCTGGCGTTTAAGCAGGTTGGCTGCAACATAAAGCCCGAAACCAGTGGCAGTATGGTATTCGCCACACAGGTGCTTGTACCAGGCGAATGGTTTCCCCGGAAAAAATTGGCCGGTAAACCGTTCATACACATCGTCATAATTCAGGTCACCATTGGTGCCCAGTAAAATCAGATCTATATCCGTGGCCTTGAGATCATGATTTCCCAGAAAATGGCCGAGGATCGTCCCGGCATCAGGTTCACCGTTCATCCTGATCCATGTTTTTACATCATTTACCTCAGCATAGGTCGACTCAGTTTTTCCTGATCCCAAAACAAAAAATGCTGCACCTTCTCCCGCCAGGGCACCTGGTGTTTGATCTTCCCGAAGTTTCATATTGGAAACAAGATGCCTTTTCCATTGTCCTATTCTCCTGGTAATCAACAGGTGATTCATGGTCATCTCATCAATTGCTCCAATAAGAACATTGGATGCTGTCTGCTCTTCCATCTGCAATAAGCCATCGATCAGACCGCTTTCAAATGAAAAGGTCCGGTGAACATAGGTTGAATTATAGTTGTGGCATTTCAGCTGGATTGCCACTTGCGAGCTGATGGTGTTGTAGGTTGACTGAATAAAGGGGGTGGGGTTCAGGAATCGTTCCTCTTTGGTCAGATCGCCCAGTATTTTTTCGGTATCTTCCACGCTGCCCAGGCCGGTCCCGGTGATAATGGCATCGGGCATCGCCAGGTTTGCCTGGGCTACGCTCATTTTTGCAGCGGTAATCCCCATCTTGATCAACCTGCTCATTCTGCGCGATTGAATCGGATCGATGTAATTCCGGTAAACAGGCTCAATGCACTTCAGGTAATCGGCTGTGTATTCAACAATCTCAGACAGAAATTCATTTGTTTCTGCTGTCCTTTGCGGGGAAATAAGACCGATACCGTTTATGAAAGCCATGTAAAATATTTACCAATTACTAATTACCAATGACCAATTTACTCCATTACTCCATCACTCCATTACTCTGTTACACTGTCACCCTGTTACTCTTGTTACCTTGTTCCCCTGTTCCTGTTACCTTATTAAAAACCAACGAAGTATCATTCCCTCCAAATCCGAATGAATTTGACATTACGGCATTGACCGGAACATTGTAGATCAGCTTTTCAACAGGGGAGAAGGAGAGTTCACTGATGCGCTGGCTGAAATTCAGGTTGGGCCAGATAACCTGGTGCTGGAGGCAAAGGATCGATAAAATAGCCTCGGTTGAACCAGCTGCGCTGGTGGTATGCCCGGTGAATGGCTTTGTTGAACTTACCATGGGGATCCGGTTTCCGAAAAGTCTTTCGATGGCTCGGCCTTCCGAAAGATCATTGTTATCTGTTCCGGTACCATGGGCATTGATATAGTCAATGGCTTCGGGAGCCAGTCCACTCAGATCGAGCGCCTTTTTCATGGCCAGGTAGGCCCCGGTACCGTCGGGAGATGATGCTGTCTGGTGAAAGGCTTCGCATGAATTACCCCATCCTGACACTTCACACAGCGGCTGATTCCCGGTTTTCCGGATACTTTCGTCCGACTCGAGAACCAGGTAGGCAGCTCCTTCGCCAAGGTTGATGCCCGCCCTTTTCTCATCAAAAGGTTTACATGGATCTTTATCCAGTATTTTCAAGGCGTTGAACCCGTTCAGATGAAATTTGGTGAGAGACTCACACCCACCCGCCAGGACCCGGTCGAGCCTTCCGCTGCGGATCATGCGGGCGCCCAGCATGATCGAATTGGCTGCAGATGAACAGGCCGTACTGATGGTAGTCACGAAATCCCTGATTCCTAAAAGAAAGGCTATTTTCTCGGTACTGTCGGCACAATCATAAGAATCGATGAAGGAATTGCGGGAATCATTGGTAAGAAAATCAGCATAATAGAGTTCGCAGCGATCCATACCTCCGACGGTTGTGGCGGAAATCAGCCCGGTTTTCAATTCCCGGTGGTCATCAAGCCGGCCATGGACAAATGCTTCTCGGGCTGCAATGATTCCAAGCAAAGAATTTCTTGAGTAACCCTCTGCCGGAGTGATCCCGGCCATGTAAAACAGTTCATCAAGGTTTTTGGACACTTCGCCTACAAACAATTCATCCCTAAGCAGTGAGTCGATGTGACGAAGAGGACCTAACCCTGGCCTTGACTGAAGAAGGGAGGTTAAATTTTCTGCAATATTATTGCCGATGCAGGAAATGATGCCATAACCGGTAATGAAAATCCGTTTGGGCATCAGGATTTATTTTTTATGCTCGGTAATGTATTCGGCCATCGAACGGATGGAGAAGAAAATTTTCTTACCATCTTTGGGATCTTCTATTTTAATTCCATAGTTTTTCTCCAATAAAACAATCAGTTCCAGCGCATCAATGGAATCCAGCCCGAGGCCTTCGCCAAACAGGGGGGAATCAGGATTGATATCTTCAGGGGAAATATCTTCCAGGTTTAATTGTTCAATTACCTCTTTTTTCAGCTTGTTGATTAATTCTTCCATAAGATCAGGTCAATTGTAGGTCATTAATAAATTAAGATTCTTCACATTAAAAAGCAGTTGTTTGAAGCCTGAAACTTCACCAGAGCGGCCCCGGTCATCATTTTCAACCAGAACTGCCAGGGCGTTGTATTTGTCACCCAGCACTTCAATCCAACCACAAAGGCAGGCATCCACCCGCCTGTTGATAAACAACTCATCCACATAACTTGACAGCATTTTGCTGTTAAATGCTTCCGAGATCAAAAAGGCATTTTCCCCTTTGATTTTATGCCTGATACACACCTCCCCAATCACAATGTTGGGAAGTGTATATACAAAAACTGAAGGGCTTGGGTAATAGGCCGAACGGTCTTTGATCGTTTCGTTGTGGGCTATGTCGGTATCAAGACTTGAGCTTGAATTAGACAATACCACACCCACCGTTTCGGGGCGATACCCTTCAATTGATTTATCTTTCAAAACCAGTTCAGCTGTCATGAATCCAAGTTTGCTGATGGCGTCCATCTTGTAAAACTTGGGATAATTGATCTTCTCTTGCTTGTAAACTGCCTTTAAAATCTCTGCAAATTTAACAATATTTTCCTGATAAAACAGGAGCCGGTCGTTCACGATGACCTTATTATCATGGAGATGGCAATAGGAGGTTATAATACGTTCCATGTTATTGTTTCTGATAAATGATGGCAGCATTGCATCCGCCAAACCCTGAGGCTGTTTTGAGACACGCTGAAACCTCTGCAGGATGATGTGCTGAAATTACATTCAATTCAACGGGGACTCCCAGTGTTTCAAACCCTGCCGAACGGTAGAGTGTGTTGCTTTTCATCGAAGAAATAGCTGCAACTGATTCGATCATACCTGCAGCGCCCAGGGTATGGCCCCAGTAGCCCTTCAGGCTGTTAACCGGAACATGCAGCATTCCGCTCAGTTCAATTGCCTTCGATTCCATCTCATCATTATACAGTGTCGCGGTACCATGCGCAGAAATGTAACCGATTTCTGAAGATGACAGGGATGCCTGATGCATGGCCTGGTTTATGGCGCCGCTCAGCTCTTCTCCCGTACGTGAAGGTCCTGAAATGTGATTCGCATCATTGCTCGTTGCGGCTCCTGCCACCCGGATAGGACCATGGAACGATGAAGAGGCCTTTGTTGAAAGTATCATTGTACCGCATCCCTCTCCCAGTGACAATCCGGTCCGGTTTATATCAAATGGCCTGCAAACAGCCGGACTCAGTGCCTGGAAAGATTGGAACCCTGAAATGACAAATTCGGAAGCAATGTCGCCACCGGTCACCACGGCATGATCATAAGTCCCCGATTGAAGGTACCGTGTTGCAGCCATCATCGCAACCACGCCTGAAATACAGGCGTTGGAGATGATCAAAGGGGGATTTGAAAAACCAAAGAACTGCTGGATGATCCGACCCAGTTCCCAGAGATAAAGGCGCTTATGGCTGAACAGGGTTTTGTAACGGTTTTCGAGCAGCTCAATATTTCCTTTGGTGGTCGAGATAACCAGCAGTGTCCGTTGCCTTAAAGGTATATCAGTCTCTCCCTGCAGTGCATCCGAAATGGAAACAATGAACATCTGTTCGAGGCGGGTAAATGATTCTGCCGGTACATCTTTTTTATATTGCTGCAAAACCTTCCCGAATCTCAACGTGAGCTGATCAGTATCAATGCGTGAAAGGAGGATCGGCCTTGGGTAAAGAACAGGGTCATCCACCATCCGTATACCGATCACGTCTTTTTTAATAGCATCAATGTTTTCGATGGTTGTAAAACCAAGCGAAGTGGTGATATTATCATTCAGGATATAGACCGGTTTCATGCCATCAACTGTTAAACGCCCCATCTCTTTTTCCATCCGGTGAAAAATTCGGGGGCGGTAAGCAGCAGTTCCCCCTGCGGAGTAAGAAAAACCTGGATGGAGGAACCCGTAGCTGCTATTTCAAGGTCTTTTTTCCTGTAAATGGTGTATTCAAAAACAATTTTTGCGGCATCGGTAGGAATAAACCGGGTTTCCACAATGGCGTTGTCCCCGTATTCAAGAGGCCGCTTGTAGTCACAGTTGATCTTCACCAGCGGGATCATCACATTGTGTTTGTAAACATCCAGGTACCCGAGACTGTATTTCAGCCCGAATGATTCCCGCCCGTCTTCAAAATATTTAAGATAATTACCATGCCAGACGATTCGCATTGAATCAACCTCTGAAAACCTGACAATGATTTCTTTCCGGTCGGTTAGTTCCATAGTTAGTTGTTCAAGGGACTTTTATACTTGTGATAAACAGTGGTTATAACGACCGTAGTGAAGAAAAATATCAACAGTTTAATGGCTTCAGGAGCAATCTGTATTAGACTTCCACCACGCAGAAAAATGCTGTAATAACCGGTGATGGCCCAATTCAGCGGACTAAGGTGAGAGATGGCACGCATCACGGGAGGCATGAGATACATGGGAACCCATAATCCACCAATGGCAGCAAGAATGATGATCGAGATCGATCCGAAGGCGGCAGCCTGCTGATGGGTTTTGGCAATGGTTCCGATCATCAGCCCATATCCCACAGAGGCCATGGCAACAACAAGCGTCATTACGACAAGGCCAAAAAGTTCGCCCTGCAACACCAGCATTGGAAGGCCAAATAAGGGGAGAATGAAAACGCCTGCCAAAAGCATGGCTACTGTCTGGACCAGGCAAACAATAAGGTAAACCCCTACTTTCCCCATCAACAGGGTCATGTAGGAGATTGGCATCGTGAGTAACCTGAACAGGCTTCCTCCTTCACGTTCCTGAATCAGGCTTTGTGTGAGTGGAATTACGATGAAAAACATCGCAAAGATGGTCCATGCCGGAACGTTGTGCTGCGTGGCATTTGGTAGAAGTTCAACCTCTCGGTACGAGGGGAATTCCTCCCTGAACTGAAGAATTTCATTGAAAGCCTCCTTTGGCGGTTTATACAGAGGCATTTGCGCGGCTATCTCCTGGTTGAAGGTTTTAAAGACCCAGTCGGTCTGGATCTTGTAATAATTCTCCCTGACCGAACTGATGACCGCATTCTTAAAGGTTTTTTTTACTGTGGGATCGAAGTAGATGGTCACGTTAACCGAATCCTTGAGTACGATCGCGTTTAACAGATCCGCGTTCCCAATACCAAAACCTGCCAGGGTTTTTGCAACTGTCAGGCGGACGTTGGCCCTCATGGTGCTGGTCGCCTCTTTTGGAACAACGATGGCAATGAGGTACTCCCCTTTTTTTACTGCATTTTTTGCTGTTTCGGCAGTTAACGGTTTATTGTTTAAGCTGTCAATGACTTCAAACGATTCAGAAGCATTAAACCCGTTTTTGATCTTCATCCCAAGACTATCCTGGTCATTATTGACAAACAATACCTGTACGCTTGGATCCTTTGTGAGTGAACTCCATCCGAATTCCTGCATCAGTGAAGATATGACGATAAGGACGATGGGCATGATAAACAGCATGGCCAGTCCGGATTTATCACGGAGAAGAAGAAGCATCTCTTTTCGGCATACAGACAAATATCTCCTCATAATCAGTCCCTCATATCTTTGCCGGTGAGATGGATAAAGATGTTTTCGAGGTTTTTAAACTCCGGGTGTCCTTCAAGCAAATCCTTCGGCTGCCCCAGCGCGATGATATTCCCCCGGTCGATGATCGCCACCCGGGTACAAAGGTGTTCCGCTTCCTCCATATAGTGGGAGGTATAGATTATGGTCACTCCCTTTTTGTTGATCTCCTTGAGATATTCGAGAATGACGACCCGCGATTGTACATCAATGCCGACAGTTGGCTCATCAAGGAAGATGATTTTCGGGTCGTGCAACAATCCCGCGATAAGATTTACACGGCGTTTCATTCCTCCTGAATATCGGCTTACCAGTTTACCGGCATGCTTCTCAAGTCCGAATTCTGCCAGGTAATGATCAATTTTATCGCCGAGTTCAGATCCGTATAATCCGTACATATTGCCAAAAAAAGCAAGGTTCTCACGCCCGGTAAGGGTAGGATAGAGGGCAATATCCTGCGGGACCACCCCGATAATTTGTTTGATTTTATTGAGATGGAGGTGGCTGTCGATGCCATCGATCATCACGCTGCCATTGGTTGCGGGGAACAACCCGCAAAGAATGGAAATCGTGGTGGTTTTACCGGCACCGTTTGGTCCCAGCAATCCGAAAATCTCATTCGGAAAAATGTCAAGGGATATTGAATTAACGGCAGGTTCGTCGGCTCCCTTATAAACTTTCGTCAGGTTCCTGATTTCAATAATCGGTCGGAGTGACATTAAAATTTGATTTTTTTAAGTTTCTGATAAACCTTTTCCTCATCTGCTGCAATTTCAAGCAGTTTTTCGGACAGGGTGCCATAATTCTCTTCAGGTTTTGAGCGGTTCTTGCAGTTACGGGCCCCCATATAAGTGAATTCACGCCATTTGTTGGCAGTCCGTCCCATCAGATCCGATGCTTCTAACAATTCAGTATGGTTGCCAAACAGTTCACCGGTTTCTTTCAGGAAGGCACCGTAGATAAACCGGAATCCAGCGCCACCGGTACCAAAATCCTCCGCCATGCGTAAAATTTGTCCCAGGTAAAAGGAGGCTTTGTCATTCCCGTGTTTTTTTGGCCATTTTTTTATGTCGCGGCCCATCCAGCGCAAACCCTTTACACCAATGAGCGGAAAAGGAATGCCGATCATCTCATACACCGTCTTATTAATTCCGGCCATGATGGCAGGTTTCAGGTCAACCTGCCTGTCAATGGCATGATTGATCCAGTACATCTTCCCCTGCGGGGCAAAGGCACCTTTGGCATACCGCACACGCAAAAGATCGTCATAGGAAATCAACTGAGGATGTTCCATCACCGTATCGCTCACGTGGTACATGTTCCCCTCTTTACCAAAAACAACAAGGTTGTGCATGTTATAATGCATCCTGTATTCAGGTGGGAAGAAGGTAAGCTGAAACACACCAACCTGGCATCCGGTAGGAATTCCCTTTTCAAGGTTTTGGTCCAGCAGGTTCATGGCCTCTTTTGGATCTTTGATCTTCTTTATCACCGTGGAATCGATCCCCAGGTAAGCAGTTGACCGTTTGAAAACCGTATTCGGGAGATTGCGGAAGGAGATCATGGGGGCAAACTGGATTTTCAGGAATGGGATGTAGCTGAAGTACAAGCCATTTCCGATGCCGAAGGCCATGGGCTCAGATATCTCAAGCCCGTTGAATTTGAAAAGGTTCGACGTGGCGCCGCTTTCACAATGGCCAGCCTGACGGTGAATATAGGGGATGATCGTTTTTGTTGATTCCATATTATTGCATTCGGTTATTCGACACTCTTGAGCTGATCAATGGTTATATTAAATGCAGTTGCATATTTCTGAAGTATATTGTCGTTCAGCCGTTTAAATACAGCAGGTTTAAAATGCCATTTGACACGCCACAACGACATTCCGGCCATCATTGAAAGATTGAGGGGATCTAGCAGGTTTTTTTCCATGTAGTACACGACAGGACTCACTTTGCCTGAAATTACCCGCAAACGGGCATCTTCGATTCGTTCCTGGAACAGGTCCCAGGCCTGCTGTAAAATAAGACGGTCGGCTTCTCCATGAAAGCCTACTGTTTTTTCAAATTTTCCCCCTTCGACATAAGAATAGGAAAGTTCACGGTATTGACCGTATTCTTTATTTTTATATACCGGGTTTTGGTTCTCTTCCATAGCAACGCTATTTGATTGCAGACAATTTTTTAAATATTTTATCTTCCCTGATTGCTATATCCAAAAGCATATCTGCCAGAAAATCATAGGATTGATCAGATTTCCCTCTTTTCTTGCAATTTCGTGCGCCAAGGTATGAAAATTCCCGCCATTTATTGGCAGTTTCACCCATTTCAATCGAAACATCTTTTAGCCAATCCTGCTTCAGAACAGCGGAGGCTTCATCCAGAAAAGCGCCAAAAATAAAACGGAACCCGGCTCCGGCAGTGCCAACCTCTTCTTCCATCCGCAAAACCTGTCCAAGATAATAGGAGGCCTTCTCGGGACCCAGGTTTTTCTCCCACTTACGCATCCGGCCAGCCAGGTAACGGATCCCTTTGGCACCAACCAGCGGGAACGGTACGCCAACCATGTTGTTGGCCGTTTTTCTGATGCCCTTGACAATGGCGGGTTTGATGTCAATCCCTTTGGGAACGAAGGTAGGATAATACATTCGTCCCTGGGGAGCAAAGGCACCCTTGGCGAACCTGACCCGCATGAGGTCATCGTAGGTAATCTCTACAAGGTTTTCCATCAGGGTATCACTGATAAAATAGACACCGTTTTCGTGACCATACACAATCATGTTGTGCATGTTATAATGCATGCGATATTCCGGAGGAAAAAACGGCAGATGAAAGGTTCCAACCTGGAGCCCGACCGGATATCCCTGTTCCAGAACGGCATTCAGTTTATCCATCGATTCCTTCGGATTGCGGAAGGTATGAATCGCCGTTTTCACGCCTAGCTGCTTTGTTACCCTGTCGAAGACCTGCCCCGGCCATACCCTGAAGGAGGTGGTGGGCGCATGTTGCATTTTAAGAAAGGGAAGATAACTGAAAAACAGTCCCGCACCAATTCCGAAGGCCATGGGCTCACTGATTGAAAAACCATGATAATTAAGCAGGTTGCGCGTTACCCCACTTTCACAATGCCCGGCCTGCCTGTGTTCAAATTCAAGTTTCACCATAATTATTTAATTTAAAAAATCCGGATTGGTCAGCTGATCTACTGTGATTTCAAATATCCCGGCATATTTTGCCAGTTTTTCCTGACTGAGTTTTGTAAATATTTTAGGTTTCATGTGTCTTTTTACCCGCCATTTAGGCAACTCCATATAGGCAGCCAGCATGGGGACCTCCATGAGTCTCATCTCCATATAATAGGCGATGGGACTTAATTTCCCTGCGATGACCATTTGTTTTACCTCATCAAGACGCTGCTCAGCAGCATCCCAACTTTGTTTGATGATCACCTGGTTATCGGGGTTCTGATAATCGACTTTTTGTGTAAATCCCTTTTCTTTATCAAAATGATAAAAAACTTCCCGGTTGTATGTATAAATCAATTCATTTTCACCGGCAACCCCATCTTTTACTTCTTCTGTTAAATTTCCCATGTTCTAGCTATTGATTAAGAAAATTTTCAGTTCACATCCGGCGATCAGCCTGTTTTCAAGGAAGATTTCGCCCTGTACAATGGTTGCATCAAACACCTCATGCAACACCGTTATCCTGGTGATGATCTCCTGTCCAACCTGAGGAAACCCAATGATTTTAAGGTTTCTGATCCCGCCAATAAATCCCAGCGGTGCTTTCCCGGGAGCAGTTCCTGGTTTTGCACCTACGCCGGCCGCAGCGGTTTGGGCCATATTTTCAATCAGGCCAGGCTCTCTGAAATAACCCTGCTCACAAAATATATTATCCTCACGAATCAAAAATGAGGTTACAGTCATTTTACCGACGATCTCAACCAGCCGGTCAACCATCACCATCGGTGGCTTTTGTGGTATATTTATTTCTTCAAATGATGCCATAGTGATCCTTTACGTTTCCGGTTCCTGAGGCGATTCATAGCCGTAGCGACATCCTCGTTGGCAAAAACCCATCTCCGCCCGGTTTGTTCAGCCCGCTCCTTGAGCGTTTCATAATTGATATCAGGTGCAATGTAATAGACCGGCTTCAGGAGGTTATCGCCCGGGTGTATGATTCCCTGGTCCAGTGCAATTTTATGAAGTAAAGTGCCAGGATAGATCCGCATTCCGATAAAGGGGAAAAAGACGGTATTTTCGATGCGTTTCGAGTTTTCAAAACTTTCGTTGATGGTTGCCTCTGTTTCACCGTAACCCCCGATGATCATGAAATGACAGAAGTAGATCCCTGCCTGGTTGCAATAATCTGAAACCTTCACCACCTCATCTGCATCAAAATGCTTCCCGTATTTTTTCAGGGTGGTGTCTGACAGGGACTCAGTGCCGAATTCAATATGGGTGAGACCGGCCTCGGCAAATAATTTAAGATTTTCAAGCGATAAATTATGTGGTGAAAAATAAGCCCCCCAATGCATGGGCAGTTTCGATGCAATCATCCTTTTGGCCAGTTCAACATTAAACTGGTTGCTGATGTTGAAGACCGAATCGGTGAAAAACACATAATCGATCTGGTGTTTTTCATACAGATGCCTGAGGGTGTAAACGATTTTATCTGGATCGAGCGTTCGTACGTTATGCCCCTCAATCAGAGGATAGGTGCAATAAATACAGTTGTAAGGGCATCCACGTTTGGTCTGCACATTCACCATCCCGGCTTTATCCCAGTAAAACTCGAGCAATTCATTGTCGAACTCAAGGTCGGGGGTCTTGATGAAATGACTCCGGCTGTTGACAACAATCTCATCGCCATTTCGGTAAACGAGTCCGTCAATGCTTAAATCAGGTTTCCCCAAATCGAAGCTGACAAGGAAGTTATAAAGGCTTTCTTCACCTTCTCCGTGAATGCCATAGTCGGGGCTGAAATAGGAGAACAGTTCCCGTGGATAGATGGAAAAGGCAGATCCGCCAATGATCAAAGGTGCGCTGGTAATTTCACGCACCTGATCAACGATCATTTTATACCCGTTGATAAAACTCTCCTGGCTGTAAAAATTCACATCATCGACATTTCTCAGGGAGAGTCCGATATAATCCGGCTGAAAATCCTCCAGGCAGATTTTGAATAAATCCGGGGTACTTAGGTTGAAGTCGAATATTTTAATCTGGTAATGCGGAAGGCGTTCACTCAGATAGGTATAAAGGTATGATATACCCAACGGGTACACCGGGTATGGGTTGGTATAACGGTTTGCTGATACAAAAAGTAGCTTCTTCACCTGCATGATCATGGATTCGTTTCAGGTAACCGTGGTAAAACTTCCGGTAGTTTCCAGAAATCATAATAATTAAACCATTGAAGCGGATATTTCCGCAGGATCTCTTCAAATTTCTCTGCATAGAGACTCAATGCTTCGCGGAAATTTTCTTCCCTTTTTTTCAGGTTTGTGGTGAAGACAACCTTTGTCAGCGGGGTTGCATAAAAATGATAATGGGTACTCCGCTCTTTCACAGCAAAGACAAAGGAAACAGGAATATTGAATTTAGCCGCCATATTTACAGGTCCGATGGGGAAGGCCGCAGGCTTTCCCATAAAATTAAGGATGACTGTCTTGTTTCCTTTGAGGAAGCGGTCACCGTGCATCGCAATGATCTCCTTATTTGCCAGGGCCAGTTTGATCTCTAAAAGGTGTGAGAAATCATCGCGGATAACAATAAAATTAACATTGCGGGCTGAGAGAACATCCGACAAATAGCCTTTGATTCGCTGGTGTTCCGCATCAAACAGGAGGATGTTGATCTTTTTTTCAAGTCGGTTCAACAGTTGACCGGCAATTTCCCAATTCCCGACATGCGCGCTTACAAGCAATCCGCCGTCGTTCATCTGGCGAAGATATTCTTCACCTTCAAAGTCGAAGGTAAACTTTTGCTGAAACCCGGCGAGCATGGCAATCTTATCCAGTAAAATCTGCCCGAACATGTAGTAATTGAGGTAAATACTGAAGAATGCTTTGATACGGCTGTATTTCATCACCCTGTTGTAAAATTGAAAAATGGCTTGAACTGCCTTACCTGAAGTAGCCAGGAAATAGATCACAACAAAGGAGAGTAGGAAGTAGGAGAAGCGCAGTCCCAGATATTTCAGGGTCAAGACAAAGATTTTATATCCCAGAACCCCTCCCCGGGTTTTGCCTTCCCAAGATGACATTTACGATTAATTTGGGTTGATGCGATTGATGATGTAGCTGTAGAAATCCTGCAACGATTTAACGTCGGTCATCTCTTCAGCCTTCATTTTAAATCCAAAATTGTTTTCAACGATCACAAATAAATCAACAAAATCAAGGCTGTCGATCCCAAGATCTTTTTTCAGATCGGCCGCCGGGTGTATCTGTGTTTCATCAATTTCAATTTCGTCAATCAGGAGCTGGTTTATCTTCCTGATAATCTCATCATTTTGCATCTTTGTCGTTCTTTAACCGGTGCAAAAATAGCGATTTTTATTTAAGAAAGAAAGGATTAAACTTTTCGGATGATAAGTGATGAATTGGTTCCGCCAAAACCAAATGAGTTGGAGAGGAATTTGTTGAATTCGAAGGTTGTTGTTTTTGAAGCAATGTTGAGTTTTTCCGTTGCTTCATCCGGGTTTTCGAAATTGATATTCGGGGCAACAAATCCATTATTCATCATCAGGGTTGAATAGACCACTTCGCTTGCACCGCCCATCCACATTTCATGCCCTGTCATTGATTTGGTGCTGCTGACCAGCGGTCGTGAATTTCCGAATATCCGGTCGATCGATCGTGCTTCATTACTGTCTCCGGCCGGTGTAGAGGTCGCATGGGCATTGATATAACCTATTTCCGCAGGCTTTACCCGGGCGTCCTTGAGGGCTTTCTCCATTGCACGAACAGGTCCGTCAACATTCGGCATGGAGATATGGTCTCCATTTGAAGAAAACCCATATCCGATCACCTCACCATAGATGGTGGCGCCGCGTTTCATGGCTGATTCATAGCTTTCGATAATGACGGTTGCTGCCCCGCCGCTGGGAACGAGCCCGTCGCGGTCGCGGTCGAAGGGACGGGATGCCCTGGTTGGTTCCGATTCCCTTGTTGAAAAGGCATTTAATGCATCAAAACTGGCAGTCGACTCCGGGTTGATCTCCTGGGCGCCGCCACAGATGATCATCTCCTGCAGGCCCTGCTTGATCAGCAGGTATCCAATGCCGATGGCATGTGAGCCGCTTGCACAGGCACCGCTGAGGGTGAAATTTACTCCTTTAAGCCGGAAAATGACCGAAAGGTTCATCGAAACGGTCGAATTCATTGATTGGAAAATGTATCCCGATCCGATCATCATGGTATCTTTCTTCTGCCGGAGGATATCAACCGATTCAACTACCGGCACGGCCGAGCTGTCATTTCCGAAGAGAATGCCCACCTCGTGTGCATCCAGGAATGATTGTTCAATTCCGGCATGATGCAGCGCTTCAAGGGTCGAGATATAGGCATATTCGCCCTGGAGAGGTAATCCGATCCTCATCCTGCGATCTAGTATTCCTTTGAGCTGCGGCCGTTCTACCATTCCGGTGAGGGCAGAGCGGAATCCCAGCTCTTTCCTGGCCGGATCAAAAATGATCCCGGAACGTCCCTGGTACAACGAATCCTTCACTTCACCGAGATTTTTCCCGATCACTGAATATATCCCCATTCCTGTTATAACAACACGCGTCATGTTAGATAGTAAAATAGTGAGATGGTGAAATGATGTAAGTTGTAAATGAAAAAATCATAATTCGTCATTTGTCATTCGTCATTCGTCATTCTTTCTCAGGTATAAAGTCCCCCGTTAACGTTTATGACTGCGCCTGTTATATAGGAAGCTTCCGGAGAGGCCAGAAATCCGACGATGGCGGCAACCTCTTCGGGTTTGCCAAAGCGGCCCATGGGAATCATGGCTTTCAGCTGCGATTCATCCAGGTCCTTGGTCATGTCGGTTTTGATAAAGCCAGGAGCAACAGCATTGACTGTCACGTTTTTCTTGGCTATTTCCTGGGCCAGCGCCTTGGTGGCACCGATCACCCCGGCTTTGGCCGCTGAATAGTTTGCCTGCCCGGGAAGTCCCTTGAGTCCCGACAGCGAAACCACATTGACAATCCTGCCCGATTTATTGATGAGCATGTCTTTGATCAGGAAACGGGTAACATAGAGAAAACTGTGAAGGTTTGTGTCGATCACATCGTGCCATTCCTCATTTTTCATCCACATCACCAGGGCATCTTTGCGGATGCCGGCGTTGTTGACAAGTACCTGGATATATTCTCCCTGATGGGCGGCCTGCCAGGCTCCCAGCACCTGCTCAATTTCAGCCTGGGAAGCTACATTGAATTTCAGGATCTCACCGTCTCCGCCGGCAGCACGAACCTGTTCGAGGGTGATTTCAGCTTCCTGTTGATTTGATTGGTAGTTGATCAGGATGAAAAAGCCCATCCCGACCAGTTTTAAGGAAACAGCCCTGCCGATACCCCGCGATCCGCCTGTTACCAATGCGTATTTCATGCAATTTTGGGTTTACGATTTTAGAATTACAATGGTTGTGTTGATCACACCGATCGCACTGTTAGTCTGACAAAGGGAACTTTGGTTTATTCTCAAGTATATAGTTCGCTATTTGTTGTATCTCTTTATACTTCGTGGTATCTTCAGTAAATTTAGGAACAATTTTACGCAAATCCTCGAATTTTTTACGGGAATAGGTAGAAAGTCTGGACTTGAATTTCATAAAATCAATTGCCTGAAGAATCGCGATCATATGAATGGACATGACAATATAAGTGTGATCGATGACCCGCTTGGTCATCATGGCCGCATTGGTGCCCATGCTGACAATATCCTGGTTGTCGTTGTTATTGGTGATGCTGTGTATCGACATGGGAAAGCAAAGGGTTTGATTTTCAGCCACCGTTGATACTGCAGTGAATTGAACGCCCTGCATGCCCAGGTTGAACCCAAGTTTTCCAAGGTTGACAAATGGCGGGAGTTTCTGGTTCATTTTGTCATTCATCAGGTAATTGAGCTGACGTTCGGTAAGCATCGAAAGTTTGGTGATGGCAATTTTCAGCTTATCCATCTCGAGCGCCACATAGTCCCCATGGAAATTTCCGCCGTGGAAAACATCTTTGGCATCACTGTCAATAATGGGATTGTCATTGGCAGAATTTACCTCATTGATAAGCACCTTTTCTGCATAAAGGATGGTGTCGAGAATCGGTCCGAGCACCTGGGGAACACATCTCAGTGAATAATATTCCTGTACTTTATGGATGAACACTTCAACTTCATCAGTTTTCCCGTTATATAAATGGTCGGCCCGGCCTCTGATCAGGTCACTGTCCTGGAGGATCGAACGCATCATTCTTGCTACCTGATTCTGCCCGTAATGTGATTTCACCTTGTTCAGGCCTTCGGAAAAATGATCATCATATGATTCCACAATCTCATTGATCATGGAAGAGGCCAGCACTCCCCAGTCGAGCAGGTTTTTGGCATGCACCAGATTGATCATCCCGATGCCGGTCATGGCGGAGGTACCATTGATAAGCGAAAGTCCTTCGCGGATATGCATTTTGATGGGTGTCAGCTTTTCCTTCAGAAAAACGTCTCTGGTGGGTTGCAGTTTGCCTTTGTACCAAATCTCACCCTCGCCGATCAGGTTCAGGGCAAGGTGTGCCAGTTGCACGAGGTCGCCGCTGGCGCCTACACCGCCATGTTCAGGAATGTATGGGTTGATGTTCCGGTTGATCAGTTCTTTAAGCAACTCAACTACCTCAACATGGATGCCCGATTTTGCCTGCATAAAGGTATTCAGCCTGGCCAACATGGTGGCCTTGACGTATATGGCAGGCAGGGATGTTCCACATCCTGCGCTGTGACTGCGAATCAGGTTATATTGCAGTTGAAGTTCACTGTTTGCTTTAATTTTATACTGAGCCATGGGCCCAAGACCGGTATTGATCCCATAAATCACCTTCCCTTTGGCAAATTCCTTCAGAAACTGATAGTTTGCCTTTACCTTTGCGACAGCTTTTGGGTCGAGTTCAATCTTCTCATCAAGGAAAAGAATTTTGTAGAAATCGTCGGGAGTAAGTTTCTGTATTCCTACGCTTATCATGGTATTGCTTGTTTTACCTGTGCGGATCGTATATTCCGAAAATCAAATTTGCAAAGGTATAATTTTTTTTGAAAAAAATGTTATCTTTGCACCCCGAAACGAAGAACGAGGACCGATGGGTCTCTTACTGAAAATCGTAAATCGTAAATAATATTGGCCCCGTAGCTCAACTGAATAGAGCATCTGACTACGGATCAGAAGGTTGGGGGTTTGAATCCCTCCGGGGTCACTGAATATTCCTGAATTGCCAGTATTTACTGATGTTTCGGAAGGTGGTCGCTGAAAACTGTCAAGTTTTCTGTCAACTTAAGAAACCCAAACGATGAAATCATACGATTTTGTTGTTTGGGTTTTTTCTTTGTTTTCGCCTGTAAACATTGGTAATTTCGGATCAAGAGGAATTTCTGGGGATCAAGAGGAATTTCTGGGGGGAAGCTTTGGAGGATTAAAATAATACTGATTTCTTTGCATAAAAAAAGAGATGCAAGAGAATGAAGGATTAGAAATTGCAGAGTTCATATTGCCCAATGGCATTTTGGAGTATTTCGAGTTTAATAAAATTGAACAGACATCCACCGAGATTCATATATTCTTATCAGAAAAGAACCTTCCTCCCGAAGAGTACGCGCCTACCAAACTAACATCCAAAGGCTTTTTTGACGAAATTAAAGTTCGGGATTTTCCAATCCGAGGCAAGCATGTTTATCTACTGATTAAACGCAGGCGATGGCTGGATGAGAGCACTGGTAATCCAGTTTTCAGAGACTGGGAAATGGTAGCTAAAGGAACGCGAATGACTAAAGAATTCGCCACTTTTTTAAAAGGCATTGCTCGATACCAAACCGGTAAGCTGTAAAAGTGTGGGTGATTACTTCGGTGTAAATGGCGTGCTTTTAGAAGAACAATATCGCGACCACCTGAGTAATTTTCACGATTGGGATCAATTAGCCCATGCCAATGAATGGATATTGTTTGAACATAATGTCGGACCATTTTTAAGCATAGATGAAACTGCCTTATCTCAAGGTGAGCTATACACTGTCATTACCAACAAGGAGGCCAAAGGCAAAAAGGGAGCCCTGGTGGCCATGGTCAAAGGGACAAACAGTGATACGGTAAGATCAATCTTAGAAAAAATTCCTTTACGAAAGAGGAATAAAGTGCAGGAAATCACCCTGGATATGGCTGCCAGCATGGAAAAGATAGCACGATATAGCTTTCCCAAAGCAGTCCTGGTCACTGATCGTTTCCATGTGCAAAAGCTTGCCTACGATGCAGTTCAGGAAATGAGGATACAATATCGCTGGGATGCCATAGAACAGGAAAATAAAGAGATAGAACTCGCCAAAGAAACCAAGCAGCAATTTATCCCGGAAATACTTGCAAATGGCGATACGTTAAAGCAACTCCTGGCCCGGAGCAGATACTTGCTTTTCAAGTCTAAAACGCACTGGACCCCTTCCCAGATCCTCAGAGGAGAGATTCTATTCGCGCGATTTCCGTTGTTGGAACACGCCTACAATCTTGCCATGCAACTGGGGTCGGTGTATAGTAAAACCAAGCATAAAGGAGTTGCTTTTTCAAAGCTTGCCTTGTGGTACGACAGGGTTGAGAAAGCAGGATTTAAATCATTCAATACAATTGCCCGTTCAATCGAATCACATTACCAAACAGTCCTAAATTACTTCAATAACCGCAGCACAAACGCATCTGCTGAATCATTCAATGCTAAGATCAAGGCATTCCGTTCTGCTTTTCGGGGTGTGAGAAATGTGAGCTTTTTCCTTTTTAGGTTAGCGAATATTTATGCTTAGCTACTTTCCTGCAAAATCCGGTGATATTGACCCCCATTCGGGAATATTGCCCCCACTTGAGGTTTTATTTCAAAGAACAGGTGTCATATGAAATGGTCCCAATCAATAAGAACTACCTGTATTGCTTTTGAAAATAGACCGATGAAAAACAGGAGCAATGGATTTAGAAGTACCTGTTACGGAAACCACCTGATTCCCTAACTGAAGAACGGGTGATCCTTCAATTTTTCTGCAGTCTCCAATTTTGTTACCCTGATGTACTTCAGAAATGATTCAGTTGTCCTATGTCCCGTTATCTGCATAATATCACGTATGGGGATTCCAGCCAAATAGGCATTTGTTGCAAAAGACCTTCTGGCAGTGTGGGTCCTGATCTGCCGCCATTTTTTAAGATCCCCGGTGCCAAGTTTTTTATCATAGGCTAATTGACCGATAAAACGGATTCCATCATTAGTTTTTTGAAGAGGCGGAACCCTTATAGTCCCGTATCTTCTCAGAATTTCCGATACCAAAGGTTTAACGGGGATTATAACCGGCTCATTTGTTTTTTGCGTTCTGACATATAGCTTTCCTTCGTGTATTTGCTCTTTAGAAACTTTTGACCAGTCAGAATGTCGAAGCCCGGTATAACAAT
>Ga0268283_1000029_pt1 | contig 152665 bp, 232 predicted proteins | sample saktaG_13_FD_190140 | JGI IMG/M metagenome (GOLD analysis project Ga0268283, IMG submission 190140) | Saline water microbial communities from Sakinaw Lake, British Columbia, Canada - sak_2013_06_06_36m | ecosystem: Environmental > Aquatic > Non-marine Saline and Alkaline > Saline ...
CCTACTTTCTTTTAGACGTAAGAACAAATATTCTCTTAATATATTCTTAGCATTAATAACCATAATCCATTCAAAATTCTTATTCCTAGCGTCAACACTTGGATCTATTTGACTATAAACATCAATGGAGTGGTTCTCGTATTTAACGTCATCTAAACTTCTTAATATGTTTACTTCTGGGTGAAGCAAGTTCACGTCGTAATATTGGTAATGATCGTTTTGTATATTAACCTTATCAACAACTTCCGAGTACTGAATAGATATATCGTTAACGTAAATATCGTCCTCAATATCTATGAGTTTACTTCCAAAGAAACTTTTTATTTCCTTTGCTGATCTAACACCTTTTGCTGGGGTTGTTTCGTATTTTCTTATTATCAAATTACTTTTCATGTCTCTATATATTAAAAAATTAAACATCGAAATTAAAAATCAATATATAAATTATGAAAATTTCATTACAGGAGTTTAAAGATAGATCTGAAAAAATACATAAAGACGCTGATGGAAGACCCATTTATGATTATTCAAAGAGCGTTATAGATGGGGCACATAGTAAAGTTATAATAATTTGTAAAAGATGTGGACGGGAGTTCACACAAAGCGCGTGGCATCATTTGAATGGCTACGGATGTCGTGTGTGTAATTTAGATAATGTTAAAAAATTATTATCTTCTAACACATATGATTTTATCAAAAAATCTGAATTGGTGCATCAAAAAAAATATGACTATTCTGATGTTAATTATATTAATAGACAAATTAAAGTTACTATAAAATGTAAAAATTGCGGAACGTCATTCGAACAAACTCCATCCTCACATCTATCTGGGAGTGGTTGTCCTGTTTGTGCTAAAATTGATAGATATAAAATTAGAAAATCAACGCAGGATTTCATAAATCAAGCCGAAAATATACACCAAGATAAATTTGGAAACCCCTTATTCGATTATTCGAAATCGAACTATATAGGATCATATAAGAACATTACAATAATTTGTAAAAAGTGTGGTAGGGAATTTGTTCAAAGATCTAGTCATCATCTCAATGGTTGCGGTTGTCCTTTTTGTATAAAAAGCGACGGTGAGAAAAAATTAGAAAAATTACTATTTAATAATAAAATTAATTACATTTCTCAATATAAGTTTAAAGATTGTAAAAACATAAAACAATTACCATTTGATTTCTATTTACCAGATGAAAATATTTGTATAGAATTTGACGGTATTCAACACTTTGAGGAAAGAACTGGTATGGGAGGATACGATAGATTCGTTATTCAGAAAGTGAATGATAAAATCAAAAATAAATACTGCTCAGATAATGGGATCACTCTTTTTAGAATAAAATATAACTCAAATTTAAATAACAAGTTTAGTGAAATTTTAGATTTTATAAAAAACAAAAAATCATATGAAATTTAAATTAAACGAAAATAACACGAAATTAACTCTTGTAGAAGCTAATAAAGATGAATACGCACAATTGAAATTGAGTATGAGCAAGTACGTCAAAAACTATTTTTTTCAAGCTAAATATAAAATGACTAAGTGGGATGGTCGAATTAGTTATATGTCTGAGGCTGGTGTGATCAACTTCGGCCTTTGGTACGAAGCATATAAAGTATGTAAAGAATACGGATACCCATTTCAAATAGTCAACAAAGAACAATTTCCTATTGATAGAACAATAGTGAAAGAAGATGTCGAGAAATTCTGTATAGACTTCCTTAAAGACCATAAAGACGAAAAAGATCCAAATAAACCATTTACTGCCTACGATCACCAAATGGAAGCAGTGTATAAAATTCTTAAACATAAATACGGTATTATTGAAGTCGCTACATCTGGTGGTAAATCATTAATATTCTGTCTTACAGTATTCTACTATTTAAAACATATAAATCCTAACGCTAAAATATTATTAGTTGTGCCAAGTATTGGTTTAGTTACACAGTTTTATAACGAAATTCATAATCTTAATCTTGGTTTTTACCAGGAGAATAAGAACCCTTTAGAGATAAGAATAGATGAGATCATGAGTGATAAACCAAGAAAACATTTTGGAGGTGAACCAAATATATACATTGGTGTATTCAATAGTTTATTGAATTGGCCAGTAGAATGGTTCAGTCAATTTGATATAATATCAGTAGATGAAGGCCATTATATGAAAGCAAAGAGTTTGATTGATATTATGGAAAGAACATTCGAAACATCTAAAATTAGATTTGGTATGAGTGGTTCTTATCCAGCAGAAGGATCGGCCGAACTCTTTACTATTGAATCACTTACAGGGCCGAAACTTATAAATATTAAGGCAAAAGATTTAATGGAGAAGGGTATTATATCTAAAGTGAAGATAAAGGGGCTGATATTAAATCATAATGATAGAAGTTTTGCGGAGAACGTTTTTGCTATTAAGAGAGGCGGTAACGGTAAAAAGGCTTGGGAATTAGAAAGAAATTACGCACAGGCATCTTTACCAAGAAAGATTTTCCTAAGTAAGTTAGTTGGTAAATTTAAACAAAATTCTATTGTATTATTTCAAAATATAGCTTACGGCACTGAGTTGTACAATTATTTCAGAGATAATATACCAGGTAAAGACTTCTATTACATTGATGGAGGAACATCAAAAGATAAGAGAGAAGCCATTAGAAAAGAATTAGAGAACACAGAAGGGAATGTTAAAATTCTTGTGGGATCATTTGGCACAATGAGTACTGGTATTAACATTAAAGCTATTGTGAATCTTGTATTTGCTGATTCATTTAAGAGTGATAGAGTTGTAAGACAGAGTATTGGTAGAGCACTTAGATTACATAAGGATAAGGACAAAGCTATTATATTTGATATAGTGGATCAATTTCACCCAGACTATAAAGGGACATTGTTTCATCATTTTCAGTCTAGGAAAAATGAAATTTATATTCCACAATCTTATCCTTACGAAGAGTTAAAATGTACTGTTTAGACCTTCTTTCCAGAATATATATGTTACATGTCTTACATATATTTAATGGAATCCATAAGAGATTACGATACAGTTTACAAGATAGGATATTCCAAAAGTCCTAATCAACGTGTTAATAACGTTCAAACAGGAAACGACGGCAACGTTAAAGTACTTTATCAATTCGCGAGTAAACACGGAAGAAAAGTTGAATCAGCTTTACATTCTTTTTATTCACATTATCATAAAAATATGGAATGGTTCGCCCTTGATTTAAAAGCAGTTCAACAATTTTTACCAATCTGTGAAAAAACAGAAGATAACCTAGACCATTTAGAAAAGTTCAAATTTTAATTTAATATATAGGTTTATGAAGAAGATTTCTAAACTTATAGAAGAAGAATATAAATTAAATGAGATTGTTAATTCTAATGATCCTTACGGTGAAGAGGATTGGGAAGAAGATTACGATGTAATTTACGAGAGACCCGGTTTAATAGCCAAACATAGGAAAGGTGGGGGAGTTGGTGCGTGGACCTGGAATGTTAATATTCCTAATTACTGGTTGCACGTAATAGAGAAAAATCCAGAATGGGCAAACCACGCAGATAAAAAAGAATTTTATTGTGGTTTCTTGGCTGGATTCACATTAGCTGACGAGTTTTACGAAAAAATAAAAGGGTGTAGCGGTGATAAAGAAATTTAAATTATTCGAGTTAAATACACCAGAAGATCCTTACGGTGAGGAAGAATGGGGAAATCCAACAGGTTATTTCTATGTTTACAGACACAGAAATGACGTAGATCAACATTACGCCGAAGAATACTTTAGGACAGAAAACCCAAGAATTTACGGTAGTTATGAAGAAGCAAATAGAGCATTAGATAGAGCTTGTTTGATGATTGCGGTGAGGCAATTTTTGCTTTACTTCCTAACGGCGAAATAAAAAGAGAAAAATTCAGAAGATGATTAAGAACTATAAATTATTTGAATTAAAAGGACACGAAGACGTTGATCCATATGGCGAGGAAGACTGGGATGTTGGTGATGACGATATTACCAGAAAGATGAGAAAAGAACTTCGTCATTATTTTAATGAGTTGTACGGTGATAAATACGACGAAAGAATTAAATTTATTGAATTTAAACCAAATGAAAATTGTTAAGCCGCTCAACCATTTTTTGTGAATCTATTTACGAAATAGTTAGTTATACAGATGAAGGAAGAAAGAATGGAACATTAGGATATATTAGTGCTAGATCCAAAATGGAAGCAAGATCGGTATATGTTCTTTGGGAAATGGTTAATAAAGTTAAACCAAGAGGAATCAGTGATATTCTTTTCACTGGTTTTTACGGGGCAGAAAATATAAGTCAAGATAAAATTGATGAGAAGATAGCCTATCACTATCAAAAATTAAGTGAACTGGAAAACATAAAAGAAATTCTGAAAAATATGTAATAAAAAAATTAGTTCTACAATGATAAAGAAATTTAGATTATTCGAATCAAGTCACGATGACGTTGATCCATACGGTGAAGAGATATGGGATGATATTCAAGGATTTGAAATTAAAAAAGTTGGATTGAAAGAAGGTGGATTTTATTACTTCGCTTCATTCCACGATCAAGAGCCAGTAAATCGACCAGGTAGTATATTTCAATTTCAAGGAGTAATGGAGAATAACTATCTCCTAGCCATTGGTAAAATGTTCAACAACGGATATTCTTTTAGATTTTACCCAATGCCAGATTGGGAATGGATAGAATTAACAGAAGAAGAAAAGGAAGCGTTCTTCAATGATAAATTAGAAGTTAAAGTCTTCCATCTTTTTGCTAGAAAAGGTTTCCTTGGTAGAAGAGGTGATCCAGATGAAAACGAAGGAGAGATGAAAGATTTAAAGTTTTCTGAAATTCTTAAAATATTTAATATCACCAAAGAAGAATTCATAATGGCTAAAAATCAATAATCTTTTTCCCTATTTTAGCATATATTGTTTTATGGAATACAAATTAGAACCAAAACGCAAAAGCGAAGTTCAATTTAACGGTCGTGTGGAAAGTGACGCCAATTGGGCTGTCCCATTTGTATCAAATGTTAAACAAGAATTCGACCAAAGATTCAATGAACTTAAAGAACAATACGAACAATTAATGGATGAAGTCCATTGGAATAATATAGTCTACGGGGTTAATATTAAATTCAAACCAGTTATAGGTAAAACCTACTATTTATACAAGAATGATAATGATTTTACTTTATCTATGATAGCTCCCTGGGAATGGAGTAAAGAGCACCTTGGCACATTTAGATTTGATCACACAGGTAAATGGGTTAAGCTATAATTGTAATTGACGTACCACCGTCTTTTAAAGTGGCTTTAATCTCGTCATTACTCATAATATCTTTAAATATAGCGTCTTTATTCTGAACATTTTGTAAATTCCAATCGTTACCAGCATTAGATGTTTTAAAAATATAATTCTTTCCACCCCTCTTTATTTCTATTGTCTTACTGGATAACTTATCGTAGAAATTTCTTATATTCTCATTCACCTTATACATCTTTATTGCTTCCCATTTATTTGAACCTCTTGCTCTACTTTGAAATACAATATACTCAGGTTTTGGTTCAAGTTCGGAATCTTCCTTTTTAAATATTAAAAAGAATTTTATATCAAGAGTCTTATCTAGAAAAGTTTCACAATCTTTTGAATATTCTATATTATTCTTTTTGAATCCTTTAGCGTCTAGTTTTTTGAGAAATTCTGGATCTTTTGAAAGAACGTCTATATCATTTATATTTTCAGAATTGAAATCAATAACGTCACCAATGAGAACTTGCTCGGCGTTGATAGATTTTAAAAGGGTTTCAGAGTCAGTAACGATGCTTTCTAATACGTTAGCATCATTAACAATTTCTTTCATTTCTAAATCTTCTTTAACAAATTTATTATACCCTTTGATTCTCATATCTGTAATTTTTTTTATCGTAGGTCTGCTGATTTTGATCTTCATCAAATTTCTCTCTTTCAAATATCTGAATATCAATCTTTCGAGCTAAAGTTAGTAGAATTTGAGATTCTTTGTAATGTTTAATTACAATACTATTATCTTCGGGTGGTACGGTAGTGTCTGCTGTTATTTTATTTCTATGAAAATATATAATCATTTCCCATTTATCTGCTGGTCTTTTAACGTCTATTCTTAAATAAGATTTTGGTGGTTGATTGAGTTTGATTTCGGTTCTGAACCATTCTTCATTTTTTGGATGAGGTCTGTACCAAGTTAGTTTATTTTCTTTAGTTTCTTTGTAGATTTTCATCTTCAATTGGACTTCTGATTTTTCTTTACCTTTTTCGTCTTCTTCTGTTGTTGTAGAAGTGGATGCTGGCATATCGTCATTTAACATTTTCAATCTCTCGTACTGTTCTTCTGATATGAAATCACTTTCTGGACAAACGTCACCTTCAATTTTCATAAGTCCTGTAAGAGGATTGTAGAATTCTATTTTATATGGTGTGTCTTTCTTTAATCTTCTAATTCTATCTCCAACGTAATAAACGGTATCACCAGATTTAAATTTCTTAACAAATGAATCGTAATTACTAACAGTTGGTTTATTTGAAGCAGATCTAGACACAGTGCCAGATTTTTTCTTTTCTTTATATTCTTCCTCTGATATAAAATCTCTATTAATCACACTAACTGGTATTTGACCCCATTCATTATTAGCAAAAATATCAAATACGTCTGTGTTTCTATTTGCCCATAACCTGAAAGCGTGGTCGTGATCAAATTGATCGTCGTCACCGTTATAATAAACTACGTCACCATTTCTAAAATCATTCTTCTTTATTGGTGTTGCTATGCCAGATTCTTTCCAAAATTCTTTTCTTTTTCCTTCTTTATATTCAATTTCAGAAATAAAATCATCTACCGAAAAATACGGAGCTCTACCGTCTGGTAATCTAATAGAAAGACCGTAATATGATTCAGATTTTGGGCGACACTCAACAACTTTATAAGGAGTATCGTGTTTTACCGTCGCTACTGGACCTGCTCCTTTTCCACCACCAGTTACACCAGTATAATATATAGTATCACCACGTTTAAATTTTGATTTATAAAGTGGAGTTTTATTAGGTCTATTAGCTACAGTGGTCATTTCTTATCTGATTTTTTTCGTAGATCTGGTAATACTATTTCAAGTAGATTAGATAACTTTAATTGTCCTATCGATATTCTTCTACAAAATATTTCTTTTTTACCGTTTTTACTCATGTAAATATCCAAAGTGATCACATTTGAAAACATATCCTGAAACTCGTAACCAAACATTTCGTTCTCACCGTATTCATCTTCCATTAGTTGATCAGATATTTTAAAGATAGTATCTATTTTAGTTTCACCGTAATTTTTAGTTACTTTTGTATATATCATGTCGTCTTCACCGTACCATTCAAGTTTGTTTTTCTTGGTGTCTTCCATTAAAAGATCAATAATATCACTATCAGATTTTTTAAATCTGATATCTGGACCATTTTTAATTAATTCGGCAATTCTGGGCATGAAATTTCAATTTAGTTTAAGACTATATATTAAAACTAAATTTCAATAAAATTTATAGGAATCTCCTGATGGCAGGAAATGTTTTCAAATCCTTCAAACGGAGTTAAATCTATTTTTTTACCTGATAAAAATTGTTCATTTAAGTACTCAGCAGTTACGTTACCGTGAACGTTCTCGTTCCAATCCTGAACTTTATTCACGGGGTTATTTACTATTATAGATTTATCGTAACAAATAAGTTTTGGATGATATAAAGGATTCATAGCCATTTGAGACTCTAAAGAATTTGGACCGTCATATCTTATATTTAAAAGATAATAATAAATATCTCTACTCCTAAAGAAATGTCCATCTAAAGACATAGGATAACCGTAATCCCCAGTTTGACCTTTCCATAAAAAAACATTATTCTCATTAAATTGTGGGGGAATTTGTTTTAAGTTGGCTGCGTAACAATAAGTTAATCTCGGGTGAAGTCTTAAAGATAAAGCTAAGACGTCACCGTGAGTATCAAAGAATTTAAATTTATCGTCGTTAATGGAGAAAGGTTCTTTGAATACAATATCATCAACAAAAAAAACAGTATATTTTTCTTTCTTATCGAAAATATTTATAAGGCAATTTTGAAATCCTATTTCGTTCTGCCATATAATATTCTTATCTGGATGAATCTCTTTTAGTTTTTCGTAACCTTTTTCGAATTCGAAACCAACTCCTTTATATAATATTTTGATTTGGTGTTGTTCGAACTCCTTAAAATACTTTTTCATAGAACGAATAAAGAGTTCTAATTGGCAGGCTCTATTCTTACTGAAAACTATAATATTCATGTGTATGATTTTTTGAATTATATCACACTAAATTGTATAAGTTTATCGCTATCAAGAAAAAGGTAAAGCTCCACCCATAAGATGGTACAATAACCAAGAGCCGTATGTTATAATAGCTAAAGCGTTAATTCCACCCCAGGCCATTGTGCTGAAATCTGGAACGAAATCGTCGTTTCCACTCCATAAAGTGTATTGCCAAAATGAAGGACCTTCTTTTATAGTTGGGTAACCGTAATTATATTTCGGTCTTTTAATAAACCATATAATTCCTCTAACACTAAATATACCAAAGCATACTAGATTGATTACAATTAACATGGCTAGATAAGCCAATGGATCAGACGGACTCGATCCCGAGTCCACCATAATCGGTAATAACATTTGTCCTAACATATTAATTTGCGTTTTCTATTATCAATTTACCTGTTTCTCTCTCGGGTACAAACCTCAAATGTTTAACATCAAAATATTTATCAAGATAAGTGAGTACAACATTAAGTTCGTTAGTATCAGCAAACATTATCTGTACGTAATCCTGCATCTTAAAATACACAGTTATATAACCACCACCAGCCTTTTGACTGTAAAAAGTTGGAACGTAACGATGAATATTGTCAGGATCTATCCTATGATTATTAATATTTATCATCATATTTAATTATTTAAGATTTTGTAACATTCCCATCATATCTGATTGATTAAAACCAAGATATTCATTTGTTTTCTTCATGTCTTCCTCGAGATCACGACCAAACCTGTCTTTATAATCTGTTTTCAAGTTATTGCTGAATTCCTTGGCTATCTTCAACATTTTTAACATGTTGGCAGTTGCTAGTTTTTCCTGTAGTTCCTGTAACTTAGGTGCCATAAATTCATTAAGTTCGTCAATGATTTTCTTTACCTCTGGATCTTCGATGTTTTCGAATTTTGCTTTAATTTCTTCTGGTGTCATTTTATTTGTTTTTTTTTAATTGTTTATAATTTTTTTATTGTTAACGTATAACTGGATTATATATCCCTTCATTATTCTTAACCGTATCATCGTCCCATCTCTCTTCACCGTAAGGATCTAAAGCTGTTATTTTTCTGTTTCTTTTAATAGCCACACAGAACAAATGATTTTCTTGTTGAACTTTAAAAGTTTCTATTTCAAATCCTATTTTCTCTAATTCTTCTTTTAATTCTGTATCGTAATCCACTTCTGTTGGCTGATTAAAGAAATGGCAATATCCTCTACCTTTATCGTCTTTCAATCCCCACACCCAACTGTCTTTATTTTCTTCCGTCATAATAAAAGACGAGAACACCATTATACCATCGTCATTCAATCTCTTAAAAGATTTCTTCAAATAGTTAAATCTTTGCTTTTGTGAAAGATGTTGAAACACATTCATAGAATAAACTATATCTAAATCTCTAGGTATATCCTTCGGAATTTTCCAACCATCGTTCTCGTATAAATTAGAAAATCTATCTATTCTTTTATCAATATCTATGCCAAAATATTCAATTCTTGGCATTACCTTAGCACAAGTACTATGTAACCACTCAGCAAAAGCACCAAACCCGTAACCTATTTCTAATATCTTTACATTTTTACCACTATTTAAAGTGTTCTGAATTTTTGTAGCCACAGCACTTAAAGCTCCTTGTGTATAAGCGAAACTGTTATTTGCGATGTTAGCTGTGTGCTCATCTTTAACTTTTGCACCTGTTACAGCAAGAAGTTTATAACCGTCATCTAATGTTTTCCAAAACGCCTGATTATTTTATCATCAATATTCAATGTGTAACCATCATTATAATATTTATAATAAGGGGTTAAAAAGTTCTTTCTGTTACATTTCTTCATTTTATTTGTTTTAAGTAATTAATTCTATCTTGTATATCATCAAGGCATCGCGATTAGCAGTGAAAGTTATTTTATTCATACAATCCCACCATTTCTTGTATTCTTTATCAATTATATCTTTAGGAGCTTTTTTTATGAAACTTTCGTTATCTAATCTTTCCTCTGTTTTTTTCAAAAAATCTTTAAGACTTTCTAACTCTTTTTTCTTTTCGTTATATTTTTCCCAGAAATTTTCTTCTATATCTTCTCTCTTATCATAATTTACGGCCATAGATCTACCACCACTCTGAAACTTTATAGTATTAGCAGTTGGAAGAGCATCGTACTCTTCTTCTGTAATATAAGTGATCTTACAGTTACAGAATTTTTCTATCATAAAATCAAATCTATTCACCGTACTTTTTCTTAAAAGTATTGAAAAAACTAAGTATATCTTTATTAATAGTATCTTGTGACGAATTTATAATATATTCATTAAAAGGTTGCCTAGCAGTTCTAAAAGAGTCAATAAAAAATTGAAAATCCTCTTTCTTTAATTCTGGACAAAGTTTCTTAATAACGTTACCGTTAAACTTATCCTTAATACTTACCCTATCGTTCTCCTCTTTCTGGATGGCTTCAAGTTTTTCTTTAAAATGTGATTCTGGAAAGAACTTATCTACTCTATCATATATTTCTTGCAGATTTCCGTCTTCCCTGAATTTATAATTATCTTCACCAGTCTTCAATGGCTTTACATATTCTAACCATTCTTGATAAGTCTTTCTCTTTGTGTTTCTCTCCCTATTCATTTTATTGATACGATAAAGAGCAACACCAGCGTCACTATACCCATAAGGTTCTAGATCAGAAACATATGGATTAAAATATTTCGATTTAACTATATAATCAAAAACTTCTTTAAGTGTATCAAATCCCTGGTGGAATTTAGCTGGGCTTAAATCTAAGAATGATAAGATTTTATCTATATTTTTCGATATGGATATATTACCGAGTTTCTGTCCTTTTATATAGTGGTTATATGATAGTCCGTCAAATCCAAATTTAAGATGGTTATATTTAGCCAGTTGACCAATAAGATTACCAAGATCGTTATAACTATAATAGTGAAAAGCGATATTAAAATCTTCTGGTTTTATTTTTATAAAGTCTATTTGAAAATCCTTGTAGTTAAATGATATAACAGACTCACCGTTATTATTACATTCACATCTAGCAAAAATTCTCATTAGTATATCAGTTGGCACGGTGTCTTTGATAAGGACGTCCAAATCTCCAAAGTCCTTTTTATCTTTATAATAAAGAGGAATTTTATATTCTATCTCGTAGAATTTCATTATAGATTCGATGTTCGCTCTATATTTGTTGAATTCTATCAAAGGTAATCTTGATGTGCCAAAAAGTAATCCACCCATTTTATTTATTTATTTTTTAAGGGTTATCTGTAAAACAAATTCTTCCGTCTTCTGTTAAGAAAACCCACGCTTCAAATCTATATTTATCCGAATCAAAATAGAATTCATAACATTCTTCACCACCCAATTCTTTAATACTTACGCCACCACCATCGTGCTTCAATTTTTCTGCATTGATAGTAGCTGTAAAAGGATCATCTGGATTATTTTTCTTACTATATACAATTGGAAGTTTCCAATTTAAATATTTCACAACAATATCAAATAAATCCATTCTTGGAAAAGTGTCCCAGTACCAGTCTTTACGTGGTACGTGTCTAGCGTGATAAAATTTCATCAAACTATTATCTTCCTTGAATTCAGTTGTTCCGATGAATTCTTTAAATTCTCTTATCAAATTATCCATATCGTTTTTTTTATTCTATATATTAATCTATCCACCAGTGATCTGATCCATAATCATAATGTTCATGGTGTTCCTGTCTACTTAATTCTTGCCTACTTAATTCATCAGCCTTGTTCTAGTTCAGCTAGGATTTCTGGTCTCATTCTAACTGGATAATCTTCTGGTACTCCAGATTCAGTAGATAATTCTACTGTCTCAACAACATCTGGTATCCCAGCTGTTCCAACAACTCCAGTGTATGGATTATAACCCCAATCATAACCATTCCCAGAACTTGATCTTAGACCAGATTTTAGCTCTTCGCCTTTCTTTCTCTTCTCGGCGTATTCTTTTTTTTTAGCTTCTATAATAGTGTGATCATTATACTGATCATACTTTTCGTTAAATATATAATCTCTTATTTCGTCACAAAGAACAGCGTGATCTTTCCAAATCCATCTATCTAATGTATAAGACCTCATAGCGTTACCACTATATACATTCATATTCATATAATCTATATAGACTATTTCACTAGACATATGAACGTCGTGTTCCATATCACAGAAAACAAAGTAATTATACATAAGATGACCGCCCCTGTGATCACTAACGCAAATCACGTTAGTATTATCCTTTGGTGTATAATTACTTATTTTCCTTGTTTCTAAATCTAACCACTTAAAAGTATCAAGATAAGGATATAACTCAAAATGAGACTTATCTAAAATAATATCAAATTCTTTTATAACTTCTTCGTCATTGAAAATCAAATGTTTAGGAGTAGACCAGTTATTAAATTTCTTGTAATAACATTTATTTTCTTTAGCCCAATTGTAGAAATAGTTAATGTATAAATCATTACATACGTAAATTCTATCCATTAATCTGAAATCTGCTCCGTTCCAAAGAACTGCTCTACCCATTACTTTATCATGTTGGTCTAACATTACTAACATGTTAATCTGCTCGGGGTTTTCAACATAGATTTGAAAGAAATTACTGGGTACACAAGCCATACAGGAACCACCGAGTGATCCTCTTCTTTCAAAATAATTAACTTGAGCGTAATATTTAGCGACATCTTCACCTTTAACGACTTCCATACGGAAGACAGGTGGATCGACGATAGATAAGAATTGAGTAGTAAAATTTTCTAGTTCCCAATCGTGTATTTTAAAAAGTTTTTTAATAACACTACCAGGTCTAGCGTGGTAGCGTTTTTTAGGTTCCCAAAAATTTTTATCTTCTAATTCAATTTTATCAATTCTATCTTTGGTAAGATAGCTTAGGTGTCCTTTACTTGTATGGGAAAGATCGAAGTAATTAAAATTCTTTTCGGGGTGAGATAGTGTATTATCGTCTATATCTTCTTGTAAGAGAAGTCTTGCGATATCACTATTAATCTTTACTAATACGTTTTTTAACTCTGGTGTAATTATTAATTTTCTACTTGCCATATTTTAATTTATTGAAAATGCGAATGTGACTTTTATTTTAAAATGTATTCTTATACCATATGTTCTAGGCTCAATAACAGCAGTATATGGGTAATTATCGTAAAAGAATTTTTTAATTTCTACAAATTTTGATTTTGGATAAGTTCCGTATAAATCTACTTTATTTTCGTTATATGAATATGTTTGTATTTCACAACCGAAATCTCTTAACTTCTCAAACAAAAAACCACCTGATAACTCCATACAATTATCCCACAAGGAATAAACTCTTTTACCGTCGTTGTAGTTACAAGTGTAATTCATTAAATTGGTATTTTAACAAAATTAACGATAATATCTCGAAAATACAAATTATTTTTCATTTTTCTTAAATCCTCCTAATTGCCATATAAACATAGCGTTAAGGAGTGTTATCACCAGAGCAATCACTAACCATAAGTACATCCAAAATCCCACTGCTCCACCCATTGACTGAGTAAATTGTTGCAAATCACTTTGAGGATGAACGTTGAAATTTAATAGTGCATCTATAAGAGTCATTGCACCAAGGGATATTAAAACGTAATTACTGATTATAGCTAACTTCCAACTTACAATTAAAAAGAAAGCCGCAAAAATCAATAAGATTATTGAAGAACCAACAGAATTAAATAACATAATGGCGAAAAAAGCAAAGAATAAGAATAATAAAAAAGATATTATTCTTGATACTTTATAATTAGTGAACCCAAAAAATATAAATATGTTGGCAAATATAATACTACCAAGATAACCAGCCATCGTAACAATACCCATATTTCCACCACCTGTTTGAGTAAATCCACCGCCATCAGGCGATATTTCTATAAGAGATACATGTCCACCTGTTAACCAAGCACCTACAGCGTGTCCGCCTTCGTGTATAATAGTAACAAGATATTCAACTGGGACCATAATAATTCCCATTCCAATAGTGTTCATAAACAGGAACAATACCGCTGATAATAATAAAACTATAAATTTCATATTTTAATTGTTAGGGCGTAAATAAAATCTTTTCATATCACACAATACTTGTACAAATGAACTAATATCACCAATGCACATTTTCTCATTAATCTTAACCATTGGTTGTTCACTTATACTTTGAATGAAGTCATACATTTCTCCGGGTGTATGTTCCTTTTCTTTGAATCTAATACAATTATCTTTGACGTGTTTCTCCACTTGTGAATCAGGAGCTTTACACAATACCTTGATGATTTCTTCCATCAACCCAACAGACGCTTCTCGTTTCTCTTTCATAATTAATAAATTATATTAGTACTACTAAATCCGTTAGTTAAATTCTCGCCATCAAAATTCAAATTGATATTTATACACTCTGGCTTATAAGTGTTCTTGTAATAAACTTTTATTATTCTCTCGTAATTCTTTGGAATATAAACATAATTGTTACACTTACAAATATCTTCGTACTTCCACTCTGTCGTCATTCTGAAATTTTCATCTAATAAATCTAACCCATTAAAATCAATAAAATTGTCTTTACAGAAATCATTAATCGGCATAAGAGATACAAAACCTACACTCTTAATTTTCATATAGTTAGCGTACTCTAAGAACTTAAATATTTCTTCTTTACTATCAATATAACCTTTAACCAGGTTACAAGATAAATGGAATATACTTTTCTTTCTGATATTCTTTCTAAGTTTTCTTAGGTCTTCGCTTGATATTGTTTTATTTCCAAAGATTTCGTTATTTTTATCGTCGTCGTAATGATGTCGACTAATTGAAAAGTTATCTATAATTCCTATTAAACTTTTATCTTTAAAAACTTTTTTAAGATTAACACCGTTTGTATTAACTACTATGTAAGATCCAGGTAGGATTGTTCTAGTTTTCTTTATGATTCTACTTAATTTATCTAAATGGAGTGTTGGTTCACCACCACTAAACGCAACCTTTTTAACTCTGACTTTATCTTCGAGTTCTTCTAGAATTTGGTAAAATTTATCTTCGTTGAATGTTTGAGCGTCGTCTTGGTATTCACAGAATAGACATTTAGCGTTGCAACCTTTTTGTCTAACATATAGTAAAGCGTAAGGTTCTTCTACTTCTTGGGCGTCGTTTTCGAAATATTTACAGTAATGGGTACGGAGATTGATTTCTTTTCCGAATAGTTCCATTAGTTCCTCCAGAATTTCTTTATTATATAACTAGCGATAAAAACGCCTAATATCGTAAAAGTCATCCATCCAATGATGGCTAAATCACGATAATAGGGATTATTTAATAAAAATACGGGTATGATTCCTATGCCAGATAAACATGAAGATAATATAAACATTTTCTTATTCCATCTATCTTCTTGTTTACTATGAGTAGCGTTAAATGGTTTTCTTAAATAGTGCCCAAAGGCGTTATAATCGTTATTGTTTAATTTTTCCATTATTCAAATAATTTAAATTCTATACCGTCTGTATCTGCTGTATCTTTAATAGATAGAATAAGATTGTCTCCAAAATCATTAGAAGTACCGAAAAATTTACTGATGGAACAATACTCTTCGGGTGATATTTCTTGGAAAGATATTTCGTCTAACAACTCCTTTCCGTTATCGTATTCAACGTAATCACCGAAACCAAGACTAACTGATATAGGTGTCTTATATTTTCTTAAAAAAGTAGAAAGATAAGTCATTTCCTTTTTGTTCATTATAACAAAACCATCAACGTCAATCTCTTCGTTCCAATTGCCTGAGTAAACCATCATAAAATTCTTCATACCATTACTTCCTCCTTTTTTATATATTTCCAAAACATGGACCTCTTTACCAATTCTTTGATTATAATATCATCTTTTACCGTTTTCCCTTTATTTGTGAGACTTTCCTTTGTTTTTTCAAGGAATTTTTTACATTTTAAAAAAGAGTCTATAATAAAATCATTTCTATCTTCTGACGTGTAAGTGTTACCAGTCAATTTTATTTTTACTTGTAACATTAACTGATCAATATACAAAATACATTTATTAAAAATTTCCTTATCAGTCATACCTGTTCTATCCATTTATCACCAATTAGTTTGTACATCACAAAATATTTCTTATAGTAAGGAAACGTTGATCCCCACCTTCTTTCCTCATTGAAATAAATATCTCCTTCTACTGGTTCTTTATCTACCCATTCTATATGGGCAATATTATCACCGTTAGTATCTTTATGATAAAACCATTTATCCTGTATTGAAATCTGCTATTATTTCTTTTTTTGTTTTTATCTTAACATATTCTTGCCAAGACATTCCAATATATTCAATGTAGTCCAAGAACATACTTCTTAGTATATCGTAATTCAAAGCGAAATTATCAATCTCTTGAATTATATCACCAAACTCCTCTACTTGTTTGTTCTTTTCCATTATCTTAAATTTAAAACAGTTAACTGATTACCAGTGTTAGGATCAATTATAAACAAATTTAAATCATCATGTCTAAATAGTCTTACACCGACTTCATTATCTGGAGTATCCAATAATCTGAGTTCTACCACATTTTCACCTATATTTAGAGGAATTATTTTATTATATAGAATAGTTGTGGCCCAATCAATTTGTTCTTGTCCCATATCAATATCTCTAAAAACTTCCATTATAAGAGTTCTTAAAGTCATGCGTAAATGTTCCCCTTCAAATTGCCCGCGTGTACTAACTTGTCTTATTTGATCTGCTGGCACTCCATAGGGTCTTGCTTGGAACAGATCAGCATTTCCACCGTAGAACGAGCTTTTCTTTTTTGCTGAAATTCCACATCTTTCTTCAAAATAATTTTTAGATTTTGCATCTAGTGTGATAGCACCTTCTTTCATTAACTTCTGAATATAATTAGGATCACCTTTGATCAAATCAGAGACCCTAGCACCTTTATGCTTACCAAACCATAATCTATCGTTAAACCTTACTTCTTTCATTCCGCGTCATTATTTGATAAGCTTTGGTTAACATTTGCAAAATCCATATCTATCGTAATAGTTGTTCTTCCTATATTTCCACTACCATTTGATGCTACAACTGGATCGTTAAATATAGGTTCCCAGTTATTATCACTCCAATCAGAATATCTCTGTGATGTTGATGTGTAACCTCCTCCGCTACCGTAACCAGAAAAACCAGAATTATTTGATTTTGGTTTACTTACAAAATCTAATACGTTTTGATGATATGTTATCTTACCTTTGTCCAAAAGAGTATCGAGGAAGCACCTATCATACTCTAGTATGTCTTTGATAGTCCTTCCTCGATATTTACCGAACCATATCTTATCATTAAGTCTTACTTCTTTGGGCATTTTTTACATTTTAAGAAGCAAATGTAAGCAATTTTTTCCTTTAAGAAAAATTTCTCACACCATTTTCATTGATATTATCGAACTTTTTCTTTACTTTCTTTTGTATTAATTCTCTACCTTTCTTAATTTGAGATTTTATAGTAGATAAATTTGTTGTTGTTATATACAACCCCTGTGTAGTAGTCAACGTACTATCCACAACAAAACTATCATTCATACCCCTTTCCCACTCTATATCATCACGTGTGATAGTTACGTTGTCTTGTGGTAATATAACTCTTTCATATTTACTTTCACCGTCCTCTGATACAAAATTGATTTTAATATCACCAGATCCAATATTTTCTAAATCCAAACTGAAAAAATCTTCTGGATTTTCTAACATCGCAGTATCTTCGTTAAGATCTAATCTTATTTCTTTCTTAATAGAGTCTGCTATATCTTTATAAGCCATGTGATTGAGTTCTCTCATCACCATTACCTTCTTATATTTATCTGGTAGATTTTCAATAACATCGTACACTATTTCACATTTCCTTTTATTCTCTTCTTCTTGTATAGAAAAATCTCCACCGTCGTCAGATTTAAGTATATTCAATATACTTGGAGCTTCCGCTGTATCTCTTTCTAAGGATATGAAATTATATCTATGATTATCTTTCCACTCTTTAATTACAAGATTTATAGCAATCTTTGTTAACCACGTTTTAAATAAACTCTTTTCCTTATTATATGTTTCTATTTTCTCGAGTGACTGCATAAAGGCCTGGTTAGCAAATTCTTCAGCCCTTTCCATATCAACCCTGTAACTTTTTGCTATATACCAAGTTAATGAGGGCTTGTTTTCGTTATAATAATTTTCAAAATCGTGCCCTGTAATGTCTTTAAATAATTTTTCATATTTATTCATATTTTAGTTCTTTATTTTTGATTCAATTTATATAATTGAATTCCAACGCATGAGGTAAATCATGCAAAATCATGATATAATAACTTATAACTTACTAATTAAATCTTTTTGTGTTTCTTTTATTCGCTCAATTTTTTTCTTATCGCCTTGTCCCTGATAAATATCATCCGGTATGTTCTCGTTGAGCACTCTATTAATATTCATTGCGTATTCAAATAATATAGAATTAGTTTCATCCATTTCAGTATAATCATATTTCAATTGCTGTAATGGTGTTGTTAAATCTACGTCGTGTTTATAAAGCCATGATATAAGTTCTGGATTACTGAATGAAACCAAACACTTCTCGTTGTGACACGGTGTTACATCATCCTTAGCATTATATTCTATTCCACAACTCTCAATTTCATCGGCCTCATGTATTGTTTTAGTGTACTCTACACTATTATCAAACATCTCATTTAGAAATTCTTGACAGTCTTCTCTTGTTAAATCTTCTATTCGCTTCATACCGTTCATTTTATAGTAAATGTTATATATTAATTATTTATTGTCATTTTTATCATTTTTGTCATTATTAAAACCCATCCATTACGCCTTTGTGGAAATTGTCGAAGTTTCTATATAGGTTCCAGTCATCGTGTGTACCATGGCACAGTTCTCTAGCTGCGTTAAAAGCTTGTTTAGCGTATATCTTCATTACTTCTTTAGTGTACTCTATTTGAGTATGTTCGTGTGTATCGTACATTAGTTCGCCCCATGAATTGTATGAATGTTCATTAGCAAATTCTTTCATTATCTGTTCAGGTGTTTTTCTCATACCAATTCTGTTAATAAGGTTAGTTCTCTTTTTTTAATTTTGATTATGTCATCTAGTAATTCTACTGTGAACATTCTGTCAGTTTTATCAAATACCCATAGATTAACATCACTCACGTGCGCAACAAAAGACCACCCCTCTTTGATCTTTATAATATCATCGGGATAGTCTTTCAATTCATAGTACCTGATAAACTCGTCAATAATTTTATCACTTAATTTTTTAATGTGAACTAGATGACAATAAGTAGTATGGCCAAAATTGAGACCATATTCTTCTGGGTCGATATGTCTTAATTTATACTTCTTTTCAAAGTATGACAAAAAATCCAATTGTTCGTCGTGTTTTAAACACTCTTCCTCTGTATCAAAAATTGTGCCATCTTTCGATACGAAAATGTCCATTTCGACTTCTTCTTCAATCGTTTTAACGATTACTCTTCGTGTAGTTATTTTTTCCATATTAATATTGTTCTGTTTTTCCTTTTCTTGGTCCTGATATATGATTCATCAATCTTCTATCGGAGTCTACATATACAACAATACTGGACATTTTAACTTGCTCAGATAATTTATCAATGCTCACACCTGGTTTGAGGAACATTTTGATATTAACATCTTTTGGGTGTATTTCACGAAGGTCTGGCACGAGATCCTTTTTAAATAAGAAAAGACAGTTATTTTCGAAAATCATAAATATTAGTTTTTGGATGTTTATGTAATCATTTACAAATGTAACAAAATATATCGGTCTGGCAAAATTAATTTTGAAATTTTAACATTTAAATTTTTATATATAAGAATAAATACAGTTCTGGATGGTTCAAATATCAAAATATGAAGATTTTAAGAAAATGAATCCTTTGTTTTCCAGAGAACACGATAGAATAGTTAAAAAATATAACATTGAGTTTATTTCGTTAAAGGGCGTAAAAATCCCTCTTATATGTTTATATGAAATTGTTTCCACTTTGTTTGAAAATAACGATCTAAATCTTAAAATTTCTGATGTAATATTACTAACACTTTCAGCTATAGGCCTACTCTCAAAAGAGAATAAAGACCAAGTTAAAATTTTACTAGATTTATGCAAAGATAAAAAGATTTTAGGACATTTCATATTAGTTAAAAATACGATTAAATCTTTAAAAAATTTATTAAATATCATCTTCAAAAAAGAAGGAGCTGTAATTCAGAATATTGAACAAGCTTTAAAATATAGATATTCAGTAGATGCTTTAAGTTTAGCCAATTCATATATAAGAATAGATAGGATTAAAATAAAAGATTTTTGTTACTGGTATATAGTTGATAAACGCAGTAAAGAGTCAAAAGAATTGATTGATTATATTAACATTAACTATTATATTTGAATCCCCAATTCATCAAAATTTGAACTACCAAAACCACCATGAGATTTTATCACTTTAAATTTAAAATCATCATCGTCAAATAAATCATCGTAAGCACCATATAAATCAGATATAGTATAATTACCGTATTTAGATAATATCTTTTCAACAGCACTTCTTTTTATAATAAAAGTTTTATTTATCATACTATACTCTTTTAAATCAGCTATAAATTCATCCACATATTTATAAAATTTAGCGGCAAATCCTATACCTTTTAATTTTTCAAATTCATTAATATCATTATAAGTAACACCATCCATTTTTATTTTTTCGCCTTCTATTTTAATAGATATATGATCTTTAAGAGCAAATGGTGTTCCTCTATCATTTAGTACTGGTTTTGGTTCAGCTATTAAGCCTCTAACCTTTTCAAATTCACCTATTACTAATTTATCGTTAAAAGAAGAATTAATATATGTCTTCTTATAACCAAAGTATTCCATATACTCTTCAACAATATTAAATAGATCTTTCCCTCTTTTCTTAACAAAAGATTTATAATTAAATAATCCAAGATTTGGTTTAGTCTTTTGGTTTTCTTTTCTAGATAATCTATCTTTAATTCTCTGTATTTCAGCCCCTATCTCGTCTTTTGTCTGAGGTATAGGTTTACCACTAACATTGAAATCTTTATAGGATTTCGTAGCTCTTGATGATGAATAACCCCATAATCTACCAGTGTGTTTTTTAACTCTGAATGTCTCTGCTTAGTTCATTCTTGGCCATAAAGGATGATTCGTGTTTCTTTGGCTGGTACTCTTACAGTTGGTAATCCTTCCCAATTTATCTTAACTGTAGCGTTTGCTACTCTTTCAAGATAATTTAAGTTTTGAAATTCGTCTGTATTATGTTCTCTAAAACCACCACAAGATAAATTACTAACTTCTGGAATAACAGGCATAAATACTGCTGAATCAGTATAATAACCACCTGGATCAGATTTAAATTCCATTTCATTAGATTTAAATTCAGATACTAAGGCTTCAACAAATTCTCTGGAGCAACATTGACCAGTATTCATACGTGATATAATTGATCCGTAACCTCTTCTATCAAAAGCTATACATCTATCGAATTGTTTGAACCAATCAGGTTTTTTAGAAAATATGCCTCTTGAACCTTTACAACCACCACCAGTAACTGGTTCTTCACCAATGAAAAAATAATAACAACCAGGCACATTATGTTCTATCATATTTAACATAATAACCACACCAGCCTTATCATCTGAACCAAGAACAGTTTTACCGTCAGTTTTAACGTATTTACCGTCTTCGTAAAATACGTGATTAACTTTATCTGCTTTTCTAATAATTATCAAGATGTGAGGTGAACATTGTCTTTGTTTCACCTATTATAATATAATAATTTCCAACTTCGTCTTTTTGAATATTTTCTGGTAAGTACGGTTCCAGCATATCTTCTTGTTTATAAGGGGTAAGATATTCCGTAATTTCTATAAATATTTTTCTAACATCCATTAAGTGTGGAATTATTTTTCTTTATATATTAATTTATAAAAATAGAATTAAATAAACTTAATCTATAATGATCATATATAATAAGTTGTATGATCAATTATTACGAACAATTCATCAAACCCAAAGAGATAATTAAAGATATTAATTATTTCTACGATCAAATAAGAGATCTTATTTGTAACGAATTATTTGGTCAACAATTATATAATAAACGCAAAAAATTAAAAGTGGATAATTACATTGTGAATAATTATCTATCAGGTGTAAATAATACTAGACTGAGATTTAGTAACGATACGATAGTTGTAACATTCAAAGTTAGTAAATTTGAAAAAGGTAAAACTACTATCACAAAACCAATATATAGTAAGTATAACATAGAAGGAATAACTATAAATGTAGATATAGTTATAACACCACAAGAAGAAAGAAATAAAATCATACATTCTGAAAATTCAGCTCTTAAAGAATTAAGAAAAAATATTCATATAATAAATGAATATTACGTAAAGAAATTTAGAGACGACGAAGAATCTAAATATAAGGTAATATATGATAGATTAATAAAATTAGATAAAAGTTATTATAACGATTGGAATAGATTGATAAATTTATTAATAGAATGCACTAACCCCACATTTAACGAAACATTATACAAATTCAGAGAAATAATAGAAGGTACTAATTTTGATGTGATGATCAATGTATATAAGATGATACACCAGACACAATTTTTTCAAAAATACGCACACCATAAACAAATAAGATTTAAGAAATTCTTAATATCATTAAGAAAAGACTGTCTTGACGAAAATGAAATATTATATTTAGGAAACAACCTAGCCAAGTGTTTCAGACACACAATAAAAGATTATAATGATTGTATATCATTTATTGAGAATGTTATAAATCATTTCAACACAATATGTTATGTAAAGGAGACGAAAATAAATACGTTTGCGTCTAAAGTTTGGGAAAGAGATCTATAAAATCTTTTTTAATTTTATTAATTACTCTTTCGAAGTGAATCTTTGTAAATTCACTCTCTTCGAATTCTAATGTCTTTTCGCTTTCAACGTAGACACCTTCTTTCTTAATTTTCATTTTTGATTTCTTCTTCATCAGTCCACATATTTTTTAATATCTTGTAAGATTCTGTTAAAAACTTTTTTGGTAATAAAATCTTATCAGTGTTCTTTTTTGAATATATCCTGTAATAATCTGGATTGTCTTTAATCGTAAAATCTTTAAAATCTTGTTCAATTAATTTCTGGCAGTTCATTAGATCCCTTATAGTTGGGAAGTCCATTATTAATCCCGCTATAACGTCCATATTATTTTCTTGTTTTATAATATGTGTAAAGCATACCTGATCTTCTTCGTTTATTGAACAATCATATATGAAGTCAACGTCATTCTTATTAGTTACCTGTGAAAATATACTTATCATATTCTTTTTTTATTTTTACTCTTCAAATAATTCTTGAAATAAATCACTTAAATCATCATCCATTTCTTTTTGAGTTGGTTTACATTTAGATGCTATGTAACCTGGTTTACCTTTTTTTAGTTGATCAGAATCTGGTCTGCAATGAAAATTCTCGTCACCGTTTCCCCACACTGGTGTTGAAGTCATAGTTTTAGTTGGTTTTTCATATTTAACTTCATCTCTACCGTCTTTACCACGTGTAGTTACTATTGTATCATATTTACTTGGATCAAAATAAATTACATTTGAAGTAGATGGTTTAACCTTAGTTAAGTCTAAACCAATTGTTTGTGCTGCTATTTTCATTGATACTGGATTTAATCCATCCATTGGCGTAACTGGTGAATCACCATCTATGGTGTGAGTTGGATATAGTTCAGAATTATCTATTTCTCTAACGAATACTCCAGGTGATTTATATTTTCTTTCTTGGAATTCTTCTTTTCTCTTTTGTAATCTTTCGTTTTGTTCTCTTAAATTAGTAATGATATTATGGCAACCGTGCACTTTAATTTCGTGTTCGGATATGATATAATCTTTATTATTAAAAGGAATTAAATATGCGTGAAATTCTACATCAAATGGAATACCTATTTCAAATATTTTATTTTCTAATTGATTTCTTATCTCATCAAAAGCTGAGAAAAAGATAGTATCGTAATCAATACTAATAATGTGTTCTGGGAATTCTTCTAAAATTGATTGTAAAATATTTCTTCCTGTTTCAGCCACAGCATCCGTGTTCCAACAAGTAAATAAAGAATGTCTAGAATTGACTGCTCCCCAAGTAAAATTAAGAAGTCTTCTTATCAATAAATCAACTCTCTCATTATTATATTTTTTAAATTCATCTTTGTTATTTAATAAGAACTTATATAGAATTGGAAACTTATCTGTGTTCCATTGAAGTTCTTGTTTGAAAAAACTCCTCTCTTCCCAATTCTCTTCACCGTAAGGATCTATATCTTTATGTGGTTTCTCTATTAAAGACAATTTTGATATAATCGTAGGATAAAAATCTTTGAAGGATAGTTCAGTAACACCCTTAAATATTCTATGCCTGTGTATTTCTTTTAATACGCTGAGTCCACCTCTGGTTGGTTCTTTTTCTGTTTTGAATTTTTTAATCTTGTATCCTGGCCACATTGTATCAAGAATGAGTTTCATTGTGTCTGTCCAGTCATCTAAAGAAAATTTAGGGGGGTTGTTGAAAGATTGTAATTTCTCGGGAGTGAGAAATTCGATAGAGTATTCGGTGCTATCCAGCAGGCGATATACATTTTCTATTGTTAATTCCATAGTTGAAGTTATCTTTTAAATTGTTATTGAAGTTATCTCTAAAACTTATAGGAGTGAAAAGAAAAAAAGTTGAAGATTTCTCTCCAACTTTTTATCGTCATGGGTGCCTAAAAGTAACATTTGAAGTTATATAACATAAAAAGAAAAAAGTTGATAATTTCTTATCAACTTTTAACCGGCCCGTTACGTCTACCACCCTATTTAGTTTAACATGAAACAGGGAAAAATGTTTCTGACTTTCGTATATATTAAAAATATAAGGCCTAATCTTCTAAAAATTCAGGCTTTACTATCATATCTAAAAAAGGTAATTTTTCTTCCATCGTTGTGTAAATCATCATTTTATAATTTGATTGTACACAAGGATAATCTAATCCGTATTTTTTTATTTTACTTTCAGCTCTATCTAAATCAAATTGATCTATATTAGTAAAGGCGTCTTCACCCATTGTCTCCCACATTTCCTCGGGTGTTAATAAAACTGCTTTGTAAATATATTCTTCTGGGGCGTGATAAAAATTATCAAGAAACATAGTAGATATATCTTTTTTGAGTTTTTTTGGTAAATTTTCGTACTCGTATTCTTTACCCACTTCAAAATCGAATTTATTACATTTCTGTAAATCTATATCATTAACTCTTCTAATTCTTGGCATATTAGTATTTAGTTTTAATTCTTGCTCTTGTTTCTTCAACTGTTAGTTTCTGCGAATCAATATACGCTAAATCAACTTTATGTAATTTACCTTTTTCTAAATCAACTTCGTAACCGTCACAACCTCTACTCATCATTTCTTTTGCTTCAAACCAAGCTCCTGCTCCAATTCTTTTATCTCTAAAAGGTAGATAAGCCACTATATCACATTTACTTACTAAATCTTTAAAGAAGTCCATATAACTATCTGGGTGCTCTAATCTATATTTAGCAAAGGTACTTTGATAAAAATCATCACCAGGATTGATAACTTTATCACCAAGTTCAGCTTTGATGATATTTAAAGCAGCGTCTTCTATTTCTGTTTTATATGTATTTATTGGATGTGCAAAATATACATTCATTCATTAATATTATTTTTTATTCACTAATATCTTCTTCACCGTATGGATCTAATTCGTTTACATTTCTATTAATTGTTCTAGTCCAAGTTATTGTTGATTTTTCAGGAATAAGAAAATCCTCTTCGTGACCGTTACTAACTCTACCAATAAAATGAAATTCATATTTTCTTTCATCTAGCACAACTTCACTAACTTTTATAGTCGCTCTGGCGTGCCATGTTCTAAGAGGCATTTTAAGATACTCAGAAACATTAACTGTTCTGCCTATCATTTCTTTTTTTAAATATTCAAATATATTATAGTAGGTTAAAAACTCATCACCCATTTCCCAAATAGATCTGGATATGGTTATATCTTCAACTGATTCTTTAACGTAAGATGAAAAATTAATGATCATCCCAATCCTCCTCTCCGTAAGGATCATGTTTAGATACTATGACTTTTGGTTGAATAAATGTAAATTCATACATTTCTTTTGTAGATAAGATAAACAGAGAATCATCTGCTTTCACATTGATAACAATAGAATCATCTATAATTTCTACACCGTGATTTTTACCTACCGTGACTTTATGACCAGCCTTTGCCCCAAAAACTAAGAAAGGCTCGTTTTGACTGATTAAAATGGTGCTAGTACCAATATGTCTTAATCTAATATATCTTCCACTAGATTCACATATTGCCTTGATTCTATTACCACAAGCAATTATATCTTTGTGATCTAAATTGTACAACTCTTTTAAAGACATAACCATAGGTTTATTCTTTCTTTCATCTTCTGTTTCGTGTGGGGGAAGAGCCAAAGGGGCATTCTTAAAAAGACTAGCATCAGATTGATCGAATTGTTCGTAAGTTTTTATCATGATTCTATATATAAAATTTTAATTTTAATTAATCGTCCCACTCCTCTTCACCGTACGGATCTTCTATCGTATAAATTCTTTTCGCTAACGCAACCTTAACTGGAAACTCTAAATTAACCATTATATCGGCATTTCTAATATCAAACCATATTTTGTGAATAGTTTTATTAGTGTGCCTATCGTATCTCTCGCTATATTTTATTCTCTCGACCGTAACGGTCATTGGTTCAACCATTTTAATTATTTCTCCCGATGTATCACTATACATCCAATGAAATTGTACTATCTTATTTAAAAATAATTTATCCAGATATCTAGTAAGAAGTCCGTTATCATTTAGTTCCCACATTTCAATTGTATCAATATAATCATCACATATTTTTAGAAGATCATACGATTTGTAACTTGAAAAATTTTCAAATATCTTAATCATCCCACTCCTCCTCTCCATATGGATCTAAGGTCTTATCAACAACTATCTTTTTCCTTTCTTCTTTTAAATGTACTATTACTGGTTCTAACGGGTAAACTTCATATGTATCAATATGACCAGACACCATAAAACTTATCGTAACATCAAAATCAAAAAAAGTAGTTACATCTACACTCAATATAACTCCAGTGATCTTCATCCCCTTCTTTTTTTCAATGTTACCTCGTGGATTTACATATTCCTCATCTTTATAAAATGTGCAAAGTTTATTTAACACTTTCCTTTTTAATATCTCTTCAAATTGTTGGCAATCAACGTAATCGTCGTCTGGATTACAACATTTTTGACCTATATCAACAAGACTAACTTCTTCCGTGAATGGATATTCTAATAGAAGATCATCTATTTTATTTTCAAATATTTCAAATTTAGTTATCATAAAAAGGCTTTCATTGTGCTAGAAAAAAGTCTTGCTCTTACTCTATCTAGTACTATTTCTTTTTCTAAAAACCAACCCCAAGTATCTTTTATATAAGGGCGTTTATGTGGACCTATAACTAATAAATTATCACTTGATTCCCCTAATGTAAATAAGAACGGTGGAAGTTTACTTTCATCTAATAAGTGTAGGGCGTAACTGCATATTACTAAAGAATAAGAACGATTACGTAACGATCCCTTCATAATATCTTCAAACTTCATACTTAAACAAGGTCTTCCTGTTTCTTTAGTATATTCAGTAGAAAGGAAACCGTCTACAGCTTCTATATTATGTACTCCTAATTCCTCAAGAATTTTAGTTACTTCACCTTTGCCAGCAGCCAGATCAAGCACACTAGTGAAATCTAAATCCCAATAATTATAAATATAATTAATTGTTTTTTTAATAGCTTCTTCGTGTGGGTTTTGATAATCACCAGCGTGGAAAGCGTAGAAATTTTTAACTCCGAATTTTTGATATTGATCTCTTATAGAATCCATGTGACTATATATAAAATATTAGTCCCAGTTTTCTATTCATCCCAATCCTCCTCCCCGTAAGGATCTGCTTCACTAAATATAATTTTAGGTTCTTTATGACGTTTGAAATTATTATTATCAGTTGTTACTCCATTAATATCACCTGTTAATCTGTAAAAAACATCAGTATCATCGTCGTAAGTGAAAGCCTCAGCCATTTTATGGCAAGTTTTACAAAGGTTAATACCGTGAGTTTTAAGGTATTCTTTTTCGTATAATTTTTTAAATTTTTTATTTGAATGTAGAGTTACAGGAATATAGTGATGAAAAGTTGATTCCATCTCCCTACCACATATTTCACATATCCCCATAATTATATTCATTTATCAATCCAACAGTTTTACTCAAAATGTATCTATTTCTACGTCTCATTTGATTCATAAGAGCACCTATTTTTTTCAACGGTTTTTTATCTTCTTGTTTTAAATTTCTAAGAAATTGTTTAGTCCTCTCAGTTCCTATGTCTCTTAAATTTATAGTGTCTGATAAAGTTAAACACCTTCTGTAAAGTTCTTCCCTTTCTTTGTAAACGTTACTAATGAGTATTTCGTCTTTTAACGTTTGGTAATCAGGATCATCTATTTTACTAATTTCTTCTTTTAATTTTTTCAATTTTAATAAATAACTATCATCCATAGTTTTTAACAAAATATCTAAAAATCTATCCCACTCAAAAAATGTGTTATCTTCTTTAAGAGTTTCCACGTGATTTTTTATTTTGAGAAACTCGTATCCCATTATATACATTATCTCATCAAAATAATATCTATGAACTTTATTGAATTCGTTGGTTAAATTATCGAACAATGGTGAGTCTGCTAAAAACTTATCACCTGTATCTGAAAGCGGTGAAGTTCTAGATATTATTACTATTAATCTGTAATTTTTTAATTTACCGTCGTCGCCAAGTATTACATTACCATGTGTGTCTAACCATTCAGAAGTTGTTAATATATCACGCTCTTCAATGTTAGATATTATACAATCATCGTAATTCATTCTTTTAGTTGATAATAATATAGAGTCGTTAGAAAAAATACCACTTTCTCTCACAAACCCCTTAGCGTTCCTACATCTTCCAAGAATGTTTTTGTAATGGAATTCGAAATTCTTATTCTCTTTAAATTTTTTAATGAAATATTTATTTAGATAATTTCTGAGCACGAAAGTATATTCGTTTGGTTTATACGCCAAACCAACATCACTTCTGTTACAAGCTTCCCAGAAATTCATCGTCCAACAAAATTAATCAAACAATATTCTTCTTCTATGTTGTTTTCTATCACAAATGATATAACATCAGCAACTTCTTGTTCTTCTAAATATCTATCACCAGCCACTACCCAAGTACAGTCTGATTCGTAATCGTCCCACGTACTGAATATAACCTGATCAAGAGGAATACCTTTATCCAAAAGAGCTTCATGAAGTTCGCTCATATCTATTTCTGAAAATTCATCTATAAATGAAAATCCATAAATTGTCGCGTTATCTGGTAATTCAGCCATTATTTTAGTCTTAAATATTTAACCCAAGCGTAGGGCTTTCTTTTCTTCAAATAATTTAATTCGTACTGATTCTTGTAAGCTTCTCTCTCAAAGGACATACAAGTATAAGCAGTATCTTTATCTCTTATAGTTTTAATTATCAATTCAACTATATACCAAATATAAAATGGCAATATTAGCATTTCTAATTGTTGACGCCAATGTATCTTCTCGTGGTTTAATACACATTCGTTCTTGATATCTCTTGGATCAATGTATATAGCGAAAGGACATAAAGATATACCAGTGAAAGGACCGAATATGAAACTAAATGTAAATCTAACGAATTTATTGATCGGACGTATTCTCATCTTTTAAAAGATTATATTGATCATCAAGTGTACTAAAAAATCCAATTCCCATATATTCTTCCGTGTTCTTATTGAAGAGTCTGGCAGTATTCTTATATACTTCTATAACTACGTGATTAGTATAATATTCTTTGTATGTTCCTTGTGAGATGAACTCAAACATATTAGATGAGAGATCATCATTGAAGAATGTCTCATCTAATGTATTAAGTGGTTCTTTCTGTTCCCAATGTCTTTGTAGTATCATATCTTTTAATGACTTTCAGCGTGAATTATTCCTCTAATAAATGGTATCTCTTCAATATCACAGATTTGACCATATTCACCATTCCAAACGTATTTTAAATCACCGTCTTCAACAATATAATTATCGTCGTCTTCAATCATAAGATTAAAGAGATCTTCTTTGTTCTTGGCTAAGGCTGTAATAGTAATGGTGTCGTAACACACTTGATAAATTTTTAGTTTTTCCATATTAGTCGCCCCAATTTTCTTCCCCGTAAGGGTCTTCACTATTTATTTTTATAATTCCTTTTTCTAAAAGTTTCCTTCTATACGCCACTTTATTATTTTTATTGGTTTTTCTATAAGTTCAAAATATATTTGGAATAAAAATTCACAAACAAGAATTAAGACTAAAATTAGTATTGTAAAAACAACAAAAAATATACTAACTGGTGTATAAACAGCGATCTTAGATAATATATCCATATTCCTATTATCTTCGGGATCGGATATGTAATAAGCAGCTAAACTACTCAGGAAATATAATAATAAAAAACCAATTAACCAAATCATAAATTTAATTTTTAGAAATCTGGTTTATATCGTCAACTATATGTTTAATACCATTTCTCATTAATATCATCACCAACTTCGCTTTATCTTGATCGTTATCAACATTCAAATTAAAAGGAGTCTTCTCACTTATTACTGTGATAGTGTGCGGAGTATCTCTCTTCTCTTTAAACCATCCTGAAATTGCTTTTGCTCCTGCTTCGTCTATAATTGGCATACCTTATATTTATTTCAATAATTATATATTAATACTTCTTGTGAGTTTTTAGTGTTTTTATTTCTCGCCACCTTTTCGTAATCCCCCTCAAGTATAGTGTATTTGTAACCATCTGAAATTAACTTATCTATTATCTCTGATCTCTTACCGTTCTTATGTTCACCTAAAACACCAGATAAAGCAAATGAGTTACCATTTTTACCAGAGTTAACAAGGTATTCATACAACTTCTTTTCTAATTCAACAGACCAGAAAGCGTTATAACCCGCTTCTGTATTAGTGTAAGGAGGATCTGCGTAAATCATAGAAGGTTCGTACAATTTAACGTCGTAAAAATTACCACTTCTATAATCTACTTTCTTCATATATTTTTGAATATGGTTCACAAATTCAAATACTTTCTTTTGTGTGTTATCGTTCCATCCGCGTTTACCCCAAGTCTGATTAAATCCACCCTTCTTGTTAAATCGCATCATATTGTTTGTACAAGACAACATAAGAGCCCATAAAACATCAGATCCTCCAATTTCGTTATAATGATCTCTCAATTTATTGTACATACCTTGGTCATTTTTACAAATGGCAAGCGTTTTAACATCTTCTATGACTCCATTTGGACGAAGCATAAGTTCTCTATGTATTCCGACTAGATCATCTATTACGTCATTGATTACGACCTCATCGTATTTATCTAAAACATTAACGTAGACAGATCCTCCACCAACGAAAAGGTCAACGAATGTTTTCTTACTATAATCAAATAAAGGTAGTAATTGTTCCAGTAAAGGGAATTTACTACCAGTGAAATTAAACGGTGGATTTATCATCGTCATAGTCTTTCTTCTTTCTCACTTTACCAGCAACTACATTATCAGTTGCTAATTTTACGTACTCCGCTGAAATATCGAAACCAATATATTTTCTACCCAATTTACTAGCCACTACAGCAGTAGTACCAATACCCATGAAAGGATCAAGTACAACGTCACCAGGTAATGTAGTAGCCATAATACAATGCTCTACTAATTCTTCTGGGAATGGAGCTGGATGTGGAAGATTAACTTTGGGTGAAATTCTCCATATACTCTGTTGTTCAACGAGTTGTTTCTTGTAAAACTTGGGTGCTAACTTATTATCTTTTGTTAACCAATATACTAATTCATATACAGGTTGAAAGAAATATTTTGAGTTATTAACATCAGCTTTCCTGTCCCATATAATAGTTTGATATAGATTTAATTTAGATTTACTAACCCAAACGTAAGGAGAGTATTCTGTTTTATCATATCTTCTATTCTTATGGTTATAGAAAAACGAACCACCTGGTTTTAAAACTCTCTGTATCTCATCCAGAATAGATATTTGCCACACTTGGTATTCTTCTTCTGGCATGTTATCGTCAAAACTTTCGTAAGTGATATAACCGTTCCAGTCTCCACCTTTTTGTTTTTTTCCCTTTAAGAGTCCAAGTTTATTGTATGGCGGCGAACTTATTCCACAATCTACACTATTATCGTCTATAGATCTTAGTCCATCTAATACGTCCATATAATATATCTTATTCGGTTCAAGCATTTTTTAATATCCTTTCAAATTCTTCTTTTTTCCTATTCAAATATATAGTTGAATTATCATAAAAATAATGATATATAGATTTGATATCATCTATAGTCCACCAATCAATATAACCAAATTTATTATCATTGTATTTATAAATTTTTCTCTCTTTTGTTTTATAATTCTCCGATATAATTTGTCCGAGTGAATTTAACATATCATCTGACCCAGACACAAAATTAACTATATTTGTTTTTTGATTGGTTCTATATCACCATTCCATTTTCTTATCTGTGATGCTGAAATAGATCCGTCTCCATCAAAATACCCTCTTATAAAATGTTTAGTATTTCTTTGATGAGTTTTTTGGCTTTTATTGACATAACTACTTGTTCTATACCAAAATCAGTATCATCTTCAACTTCTTTTATGCAATCAGTTATTGAATAGACATCGACTCCAGCGTATATTTTAACAGTATTAGGATTTTTAATCCCTCTTAGATTTTTTAGAACCTCAGATTTCTCCATCTGATATTCTTCTTTATAATTTAATTTTTCCATATTTTTATTCTTTTGGGATTTCTACTTTACTTACTAAAGTCATATAATTCTTGTTAATAAATGAACAGTTTGAACCAAAACGTTTGGACATTTTTTCGTCCCATCCTCTTTGTGAAAGAATATAAATACATTCAGCTCCATCATAGAAGTTGAAGAATATATAACCTTTATCGTCAATATGTAATTTAACTTCTACAAAAGTAAATTTGATATTCTTTGAGAAGTCAACCACTTTAAATTCAACAGTATCTTCCACTTTTGAGAAGAAACCTTTAATTGGTTTTACACCAGCGTATTCGTAGGCGTAACCACATTCATTAAAACAGAAGAAACTTGCAAAATTTGATGGGGTCATGAAAGCAATGGTTTTACTTTCATTATAGAGTGGTTGCATATAAGTCTTATACCACTCAATGTCCTTGTCTTTAGAAAAAAGAAAATCTCTTATTGATTCGACATTCATGTGATGAAAGTCGAGAAAATCAAATTTATCCAACTGGTAAAAAAGGAAGTATTTAATGTTAGAATCGAAACCTTTGATATAGTCCTCGAGTTTGAGGTCTTTGAGTTTCATAGTGCCTTGTACACTGGCGTAATTTTTAATATCAATTATGATACCAAGTAAGGCACAGAGAATATCACCACGTAACGCGGAAGCGTCTCTGATACCTACCATTTTCTCGTTCTTTTCAAGAAAGAGTTTAGCTAAATTCTTTTTGATTGTTTTATTGTTTTCGTTATCCCCGTCTTTAGAATCGATATTGGTGAGATCGTCAATAGAAATATTGGCTTGAATTAAATCTTTTCTAAATCCTGGATATTTAAGGAGGTAGTACCATAACATGACTTCCCAATCCTTACCATTTTGTGTAGCATTCTTTCCCATAACAGTTTTGTGTTAGTTATAACTAATACAAATATAATAAAAATTATTTGGAATAAAAAATTATTAAGGTTTTTCTTTAGTAGCACATGTGACTTTATACCAGTCACTAACCATGTTGGGTTTAAAACACATAAAACCGCCTTTTTCTTCTAGATCTTTAACTACACCCATTGATCTATTTATATCACATTTGGAATTTTTAAAATTACCCACGTTAACTGATGAATTACCATTATATATAGCTCCAACTGGATTTTTCATATATACTGTATCACCTATTTCAAAATCACCTGTATTTGGTTCGAAATCAGCTCTCTCTGGTGGTAATAAAGCACCACTCGTGTACCATCTAACAGCCTCAAATTGTTTGAATTTAGTCTCCATCTGTTACTATATTCTTTATATCTTCTACGTATTTATAGAGTCTCTTTTGGTAATCTTTCTCTCTATATTCTTTATTCGTCATTAAATATACAACGTAACAGAAATATAAAATCTTATCTTTGAATAATTCTTTACCAACTTCGCCACCAACATATCTAAATTCCACGTAACCAGGACTATGATCTAATTCTACTAATTTAATACCAAACTCTTTAATATAGAAATCTTTATTGGCTTTGATTAGGTATGGGTTTAAGAAATCTTCCACTTGTTCAATATTATGAATATCTAATTTTTCTATATTTTGTTTAATATAATCTTTGTGTGTGGCTAATCTGTCCTTGTGTCTGAAACCAAGGTTCCATAGTTTTTCTTTATTTCTTGTTTTATAATCTTGTTTAATTTCACCAGTGAGGTTTCTTCTTATACCGTCAAGTAAACTTTGTGTGAATCTATTATTTGCTCTCCACATTATATCACTAAATACAAATGGTGTTCTTTGATCTCTGTTCATATCACCCATTAATACCAACCCCTTCAAAGGATTCCATTTGATTTTTTTATCGTTAACACCAATATTAACGTGTAAAGCTGTTCTTTTCTTATCCATTTTCCAGAAATCTTGTTGATCAAATTCTTCGTAAAAATCATCGAGTTGTTCGAAACATTCATTCAAACTCTTAATGTAAGTTTTACTTGAAAATTCAAGAATTCTCTGTTTATCCATATCCCCCTCTAATTCGTATTTGAAAGTATCTCCGTACTTAGCGTAGAATTTTGGCATATGTTCTTTGAAATTATCAACGAGATAACCCATATTCTGTCCGTAGACAAACATAGTCAAGTTCTTTAACATCAATGTAGCGATGTAATCATCTACATCAGTTTCCCAAGCTCTATTAATCTTTCTATCTGTTCTATCCTCGTCATCTGGATCAACTTTGGATAAAAGGAAATCTATAAAAAAATTAACCCAAGTCCAAGTAACATATTGTTGATGAAGTTTTTGTAAAGCTTTCTTACCTAGTTTGGCTGTTTCGTTCTCAGCAAACATCTTTTTCTCGTTTTCTTCTAATCTCTTCTTTGGTAATTTATAACTATCATCAAATCTGTAACCTATCTTACCTCTAGACATATCTAAAAGAATCTGGTCCTTAACAAAACCAAATGTCCTATTAATCTCCTCTTCTGTTTCTAGATAAGGTTCGTCGTCGAGATCGAAGTCAGCAACTAGTTCGTACTCAATGGATAACGTGAAATGATCAGACATTGATTGAACAAAGTCCTTATCTTTTCTATTGAATTCGTTTAAGAAATTGAAATAATTGTTAAGTAAGTCCACTTTATATAGAAGGTTTTTTCTTCTATATATAAAAAAAGAAAATCTAATCTTTTTAATCGAAGATTCTATAAAGAATTTCATCAGGTTTTCTGTCCTTACAGGTATCGTCAAGACAGTACAATCCAGATCCACCGTTATCGTATTCTATATAAACATTATGAATACTAATAACATTTTTTATTTCGCCTGTATCGCCATCAGTATCTACTATTCTGGTGCCAATTACGATGTCTTCGGGTTTAAGTAACTCTTTCATAATTTTGCGATTTCTTTTAGGAAAAATTCTTTAATTTTTATTGAATTATCAGTCATCTCTGGGTGTCCTTGAAAAGCAAGAATGGGTTTAGATTTGTGTCGCATAAAGGTAAGAATATTATTCTTTACTTCACCGACAAAGTTTTCTGGGATTTTATCAAAGTAATAAGAATGGTTATAAAACATATTATAATCACCATTAACAAAATGAAAGCCTTCGTTTAATTTTCTGTTGTAATTATTTGGAAATTTATTGTATATTAAAGTTTCGTCATAAACAAGACAAAGAATTTGAAGACCTAAACAAACTCCAAGTATAGGTTTATTAGTAATTTTCAACCACTCTTTTTCTTCTTTTATGTTATCACCAGTAATATCAATTGGTCCACCTGAAAGAACGATATAGTCGTAAGTCTCACATCTCTCAGCGTTAAAATTAGCGTAGTTCATCACGTCACAACCTTTAAAAAGTTGGATGAGTCTACCAATGTATTTCGTGTTGTGGTTTATAATAAGTCCTGCCATATTAAAAATAAATTATTTCTTCTGGAAAATATTGAATCAATGTTGAGTACAAATAAGCTCTACATTGTCCTTCGCCTTTATTATTAGTCAAATATATTGTTCCATTTTTTACCAAATCAAATTCTTCTTGTGAGAACTCAATATCATTACTTGATTTATGTGCTACAAAAGTACCTTTAAATGGATCATCTAATAATGTCGAATCATCTTTATTGATTACCCAGTACCTATGTCCTTTATACGAATACATATCTGTATAAGCGTACTTCACTATTTTCAAATAAGGATCAATTTTCATTTCTTCATCTGTAAATTGACCTTTTGAGTACCATCTAACTCTCGTTGAAGCCGCCTGTTTCACTGGTAGAATTCTATTTTATCTTCTTCTAAAAACTTTTTTAAATCTGAATACTTCCATTTATATTCATTATGATGGCAAGTTATCCAAACGTTATTCAATTTTATATTGATAATATCTTTATGTGTTAAAGGTTCAAATCTTTTCAGATATACATTATATCCAAATGTAATAGGATCAGTTTTACTTAAAGAATTAACTATATCAATAGTTTCACCGTTTATAACACCTATAAAAAATCTATGCCTTTCAAAAGAACGAGGATCAAAACTTCTGACTTTTACGATAGTGAATACACCAATAGCATCAGAATTTTCATCTGGAACTAATTTACCGTGTTCATACCATTTTATTGCCATTTACTCCCAATATTTTTCACTCAACTGTTGTAATTCACCAACATTCAATTCTTTATCAGTTATAATAAATCCATAAGTATCAGTTCCTTCTGTTTGTGGATCTTCGTAAATGAAAAGACCAAAGTGTTCAATAGCTTTTTCAAAACCATTTATTAAACCGTTCATGTCTTTCCAGTCCGCATATACAAATTTAACGTTTTTTTCCATAATTAAACATTTTTTATTAAAATAGTTTTTATAATATCAGACACATCTTCAGCAGCGTCCGCACACTTTTCGAGAGTTTGGAATATGTCTTTATTCTTTATAATCTCGAGAAAATTTTCATCAGCCTTGTTCTCAAATAAAGCACTCATATAAGCGTAAAATATTCTATCTGCTTCGTTCTCAAGTGAATTGAGATTGATACAAGATTGTAAAATAAGTTCCTTATTTTTACCAGCGTCTCTTAAATGAAATACAGCAACTTCAACTTCTTCTGCCATTTTACCGATAACAGTAACAAAGTTTTTGAATTCTTCACTTATCTTTTTTGGTTTTGGTTTGTACCATTGAATACGTTGACTAACAGCGTAAATGTAATCAAGTACGTCGTCCAAGTGTGAAGCTAAAGCGTGAACGTCCTCTCTATCGAAAGGAGTTAAGAATGATACATTAAGTTGTTCATATACTTTATGTGTATAGTTGTCAGCTTCACTTTCGAGTTCTTTTATCTTATTAAAAATGGCTTCTCTTTCCTGATCTGTTTTTTGGTAGATTAGATCGTTTAAAAGCTTTGACGCTTCTAAAGTGCATCTGGCTTGGTTTTCGAATAGAGGAAAGAAAGATTCGTCTTTTGGCACGAAGAATTTCAGTCCTGCGTTTATTTTATCAATTATACTCATATATTTTTTTATTTTTTTAATTCTTTGTTGTTTTTACAATATTGCGTTTAATCCTAAATAAATTAACATTCCTAATATAGCTGATATGGGTATGGTTAAAATCCAAGCCCACATAATCTTTGCTGTAACAGTCCATTTTACAGACTGTAAACCCTTTCTCAACCCAGTTCCCATAATAGCTCCAGTAATTGTGTGAGTTGTGCTCACAGGAATACCTAATTCGGTTGCTCCAAACAATGTTAAAGCACCAGCGGTTTCTGCACATACTCCCTCAAAGGGTTTAAGTTTAGCAATTTTCTGTCCCATTGTTTTAATAATTCTCCAACCACCCATTATAGTGCCTAAAGAAATCGCAGCGTAACAAGAAAAAACTATCCACATAGCAATTGGATCAGCTTTAGTTGCGTGACCAGTAACAATCAAAGCTACCCATATAATACCCATAGACTTCTGAGCGTCATTACCACCGTGGCCCAAACTAAATAAAGAAGCTGAAGCCAATTGTAATCTTCTAAACCATTTATCAGCTTTAGTATGTGGTACATTTTTAAAAGCGTTTAATACCGCAACTGAAATAATATAAGATAATATCATACCTACAATTGGTGATATAAAAATGAAAGCCACAATCTTTAAAAATCCACTTAACACAATAGCACCAAACCCCGCTTTAATTATAGTCGCACCAACTAATCCACCAACAAGAGTGTGAGAAGAACTAGATGGTAATCCAAGCCACCAAGTAACTAAATTCCAAATGATTGCTGCACCTAAAGCCGCAGCTATTACAGTCAAATTTATAACTTCTGCGTGTACAACACCTTTACCCATTGTTGTAGCAACATGTAAACTGAAAATCCACACAGCAGCGAAGTTGAAAACAGCTGCCATCATAACAGCTTTAAATGGTGATAACACTTTTGTGGACACCACTGTTGCTATAGAGTTCGCTGAGTCGTGAAAACCGTTAATGAAATCAAAAATCAGAACTAAAGCAATAACAATATAAAGAAATTCCATATATTACCTTAATTTAATTTTTAAACCCATTTTATCCCTCATGTATAAAACGGCTTCTGCGTTCCCCATAGCGTCATTCAACGGGTTGTGGTCGTGTTTAGTTTTCCTAATCTGTTTCCACCTTGATTGTGCGTCTTTAGTTAACCCACAGTACAAGTCTCCAATTCTCCTTGAAGACCATCCAAATGGATTAGAGCCGTAATAAACGTGGAAATAATAATTCATCCAAGAAGCATCATATCCATTATTATCAGATATGAGGATAGGAGGACCATCTGAATTTGCGGCCAACCAACCAGCACATTCTCTCATAACATTTTCTGGTTCATCAAAAGTCAAATGTTGATCTCTTGAAAAACCACTAATTGCTAATGCTTCCTGAATATAGAAATCTGATATGGGTTTAAGTTTCCCATAAAATGTTCTATCTAATTTTGGTTCTATAAGAACTATACCAAAACAGACCATAGAGTTTTTCCCTATGATTGGACCGTCTGATTCTACGTCGATCGAGATGTATGACATATTTAATTTTTTAAATTTATTTACAAATATAGTTATTATTTTTCATTGAAAAAATAATTTTCATTTAAATAATTTTTGAACTGAACTTCAATCATTATCCCTTTTTTATTATTAGCCCATCTTGAACATATAGATAAGTTTTCTATTTTTCCTACATTTTTTGGATCTATATTATTAGAAAACCCGTAAAATACACTTATTTTATGATCTACTGATGGATAATTTTCATTATTATAATCAAGATTCTTGTCTAATTTCATTTGGGTATAATAACATTTACCATCCCAAGCGCCAAAAAGTTTTTTCTTATGTTTTTTTGTTTCATTCCAAACTTTTCTGCTATAGATTTCGAAATCTGTTTTTAATTCCAGTGGTATCCATTCTTTCAATCTTTCTTTTAGAAGTCTATATTCTCTACTAGTTGAATAATTGTATACTCCATATTTTTCAAAAATTGTTTGAGTTCTCTTATCTTTAAATTCTTTATATTTAGATGGATTGTCGACGTTATATTTTTTTAAACAAGTTTCTTTAACTCTATTTTTACATTCTTCCGTTTTTGTGTAATTATCTACACCATGATTTTTCAAACATGTAATCGTCTTTTGTAATTTTATTTGTTTGGATTTTGAGATGTTTGTGACTCCATAAATTTTTAAACATGTATTTTTTGCTGATTCTCTATTATTAAAATTTTCATCATCATATTTTAACTTTTTTGTAATTCTAGATTTATTTATTGTTAGTGGATCACTACAGCTGCAATCATAACTACAATGTTTAGAATATCCATTTTTAAATGAAATATATTTAGTTAATTTTCCACAATATTCGCATATATCTTCATTTTGTTTTTTGAAATACTTATCGTAATATTCTTTAGATTTAATATTGTGTATTTTAGCTAGATGTAATCTAAAAAAAGATTGTTCTCCTTTCACGTTAAATTCACCGCCGCAAATTCTACATTCTGTTTTTATCATATTTTCTTTTAATTTTATATATTAAAAGAAAATGATGGTTTATTTCCAATTTTACTATATCAACAGACATAAAACTTATTTTATTACGTCACCAACTTGATAATTAGCTAATGTAACATCATCAATGGTAACAATTTTACCTTTTCTATCTTTTACTTTTATAACCTGACCATACCTTCCACCTTTACCGATAACTGTAACTGGTGATTTCAACCTCATTAAAGTTTTATCTATTGCTCTAAATGTTGGTCTAATCTCTGGAACTATAACAGTGCCAGGGATAACAGAACTTAAAGAATTATCTCTACAAGTATAGGTAATTCCGTTTCCATCTCTCACCTTATATACGCGATTTCCGTTAATGTTTGGAGCCGATCTCGAAACGAGAGTAACAGGCGGAGTTAATCTATTTACTGTATCATCAATTGTAATGTATTTACTACAAGACGATAAAGTTAGCAACGCTACAAATAATACAAATAATTTTTTCATGTTTTTTATTTATTAAATGATATCGTATCTTTTATCGAATAGGTTGGTTTAATTGAGTCCTCTATTTTAGCTCCCAATTTAGGAAGTTCAAGGTTGTGAGCAATTGTGTAGAAATAACCATTGTCTGTATAAATATTATCAACTATCCACTTTTGGGATCTTTCCACCATAGCGTTATTAACACTATCACATACTAACTGAACAGCAGTTTGTTTATCACGATTGATTTTATCTTTAATAAGAAATACTGAAAGAAAGACAAATGCTACTCCACATATAGTCAATAAGATAATTGTAGCAATACATTTGAATCTCTGGTACATTGTTTTTGGGAAATACAATTGACTCATGCTAAAGCAAGTTTAAAAGGTGAATAATTAAAATTGAATAACCAAGAAAGAAGTCGCCTACTACCCTCATCGTCCTTTTTCTCTAAAGCATTTTCCATTCTTTCTACAATAATATCAAGTTTGAAATTATCACAGTAAAGATTGTAAACGTCTGAGATTTTAGATCTTAAAACAGCACACATGTTATCTTTCTTTGGTCTGATGTAAATACAATGATTACAGTTCTTTTTCTTGAAATCGCTCATCATTTTCTACATAAATTATTTTTAGTTCGACACTATATATAAACAAAAATCTTCTTACTTTTCAAATACAAAAGTAAGAAGATTTTTGTTAAAATAAAAATAAAATTGGAATTAACTCTTCAAATTGAAACTAAAATAGCTCCACTCTGGATGTTGTCCAAAAGAGTAAAAGTCAAAACTCAAATTAATACCAGATATATCATCATCTGAGTATTCAAAGTTAGTTAGTGTGTTCTTGTTTATTACCAAATTAATACCAACTTCACTTTCTTGGGGTGTTCTACCTATAATGACTGTATCACCAAGATCGTTATTAGCAACTAAATCGAAATTGAAACTGTCTAATGTTTTGTTATATTTGAAAGTTTTACCATCTTTTCTCCATTGACCACTTGATGCTTCAACTATAAGATCAATGTTTTTCTTTGATGCTAAAACGAATGTAGCTGGTCCTCTTCTATTTTTAACATGTATATAATTAGAAATCATCGATATTCTATTACATATTTTAGAGAATGAATCTTTAGTTCTAGTATCAGAAGATAAATCAGCAACTAATTCTGATTTGAGATGAGTCTTCGAATCTTCAATATTCTTATCAGATAATTCATGTACCTTTTTAACAAATTCATCGTTTATAAAATCTTTTATTCCAATTTCAATTCTTTTATCAGCCAACGGTATAAATCTTTCTTTCATTCTACCCACAGCATTAAATAATTTAACTTCTATTGTAGGTGTAGATACATTTACTAAATCATCTGGGAATTTATTTATTGGATCACTGGCGGCTACCGAATCCCCTTCATTTAATACAAAATCTAAATAAGCAGCGTTAAATTTATTATCACTAATAGAATAAACACCATATAAACCAAGTTTTTGTAAATCTTTAGCGATTGGAGGCATATCATTCACCACTTGCTCTTTACTTTTTTCAATGATGGTTTTAGTTAGTTCCTTACCAACGTATTCGTTGCCAAAATTATTTACAAATTTATCTATACTGTTTTCGTAATATTTATCACCAGCCAGTTGTGTTCTCTTTGTTTCAATTTTCTTCCTAGATAATTCATCGTGATATTTTTGATCAAATACAAACTTATTTCCATCAAATTGATTCCATATATTCTTTTTTGCTATTTCATCCATTTCTTCTAAAACTTGATCACCACTCATCATTGGTGATCTTCCCATTTTTTCATAATCGGGTATCTGATTGAAACAGGAAACAAAATCCTTACTCTTTTCTTTTGGTTTATTTAAAGAATCTAAAACACAATCTCTACCAGGACTATCTACGCAATTTTCTATTATCATTTTTCTCAGATCTTCAGCCAGGTAATCTTTATGTGGCTTCTCACCAGGTTTAACTGTTTTCTTACTTCTATCAGAATAATCAACTTCTGTTACACTACAATCTGGTTCTAACTGGTAACTTTTTACACAAGAAGGGTTATTTTTCAATATTCTGGCTGTTAATTCATTCAACTCAGATATATCTTTCTTATACTGTTCAAAATTAGTCTCATCTATTTCGTAACTACTTACTTTTCCCATAATCTTAATTTATTTTTACGTATATATAAAGAACATTATGTCATAAATGTTAAAAATGATATTTATTTTTAACCTAAGATGCCGTCACCAATTATTTTTACACTTTTGACTTTTGAAAGAATATTACTACCTCCAAAATTTTTGAATATAGTGGCTGGATCTTCTGTTAATATAAACATAGGATCGCTATCAACGAATTTAACTTTACATATTACTCTGTGTAAATTCCCTGTTGTTTCTTTAACCACTTTTTTCTCTTCCACTTTTTCTTTTGGTTGTTCAACTGGTTGTTCTTCTTTATTTTTTTTCTTTTTCTTATCAATAATTTCGATCATTAGGTTATCAAATTTGATAGGTTTTTCATTAATTCTATGTAATCCTATATTAATTCCCAATCCAAAAGAACATTTATTACTTTCGATATATTCTTTGAATTTATTTATATCATTGTTAAAGAAAAATACTAAATTTTGTCTATTGAAACTAAAAACTGGAAAATCTTCTTTATCAAAGTATTCAAAAAATAAATCACAATCCCCTATGTTTATGTATATAGGTCTTCTTTTTTCACCCGACGATACTAACTTGTCTTTAAATAATCTTCTCTCTCTTTCGTCACTAGGTGCCAATTTTAAAAATATATTTGGATCTTCCTCATCTTCAATGTCTTCGTATTTCTTCGCTTGTGAAGTGAATGACTCAGCTTCTTTATTTAAGAAAAAATTGAAATTTTTCATTGCCTCGTTTAATGACGCTATGTCCTCTATTTTTTCTTTTAGATCTTTTTCTGTGTAAATTTTATCTGAGACTGGTTTTAAGTTTCTTAAATCTTCCAAAATAGATTTTTCATTATTGGATAAATCTCTTACTATCGTATTTTGAGATTCAAATTCTTTTAAAATCTCATCTGTGTCTTTTTCAATTTTATCAATTTTTGCTTCAACACTATTTGGTTTTACTCTCTTTTTCATAATAATCTGATTATTTTTCTATTATATATTAATAGAAAAATGTCAAAAATGTTAAAAATGATATAGTTAATATTTAGGGCGTAAAAAAGTGCAGCAATCTGTGACCGCTAGCACTTTTGTTTAGCGATGATACGCTTAGGCTTCAGTTATTGACGTAACTAATGCGTCATACCCGAAGTAGTTTGTCCAGTATGTTGTTCCTGATACGAGTTGATAACAATTCATCAATCTTCCACCGTCGTTTGACCAGTGTCCAGCGTCTTGTGTATATGAAGCAGGTGTTCCATAACCTTTATCTGTGCAAAACTGAGTAACTGTAGCTTGGTCTGCTCTGAGTGGAAGGTCACTGAAATACCAACTTCCATATGAAGATGTGATTGTTAATCCTGTTGTAATTACTGACATAATTTTATATTTTATTTTTTCATTGTATGGCTTACGTACAATTGGCTCAAGAAATGAGATTTATTCCGTCTCTGATTCGAAATAATTATCTCTTCCAGTTCTTGAAGTTTTTAACTGTTTCCTGAACGCCTTCGCCTTCTTCGTCATCGATGATTTCATCACCATCCATGATTTCATCGTCGTCAATATCGTCAACGATTTCTTCGTCATCGTCATCTAGATCAACTTCTTCCCCTTCTTCGTCGCCTTCGAAACCATCAAAATAATCTTCGATGAATTCTTGTACTTCTTCTGGTTCTTCACCATCTTCGATGATTTGATCAATCAAAGCTTTCAGTTGTTCTTGCCAATCTGAGTCTTCGATTCCATCACCTTCGTCTTCAACCTCTTCTATATCGTCATCGATAATTTCATCATCTTCAATGATTTCATCGTCATCGAGAAGTTCGTCTTCGTCTTGAATATATTTCTTTTCAAGAACATCAACACCTATTTCTGTTCTTTTCGTTTTCTTTGGTTCTTTAGCTTTCCAGCTTTTATCAAAATCAGAGAAACTTAATAAATTTTGTACTTTTTCCATTTTTATTTTTTTATTTTTATATTAACCCATATGAATAGGCTAAAGCATTGATTTTTTCTTCATTTGGTATCTTAATACCATTAATGACTTCTTCTTTATCATCTGGATTCGACCAATCCAAATATCCGTTATATATTAATTCACATAAGTCTTTTTCTGGCATTTCTAAATATAATGATAAATTATATAAACTTGATATAGCTTGTTCGAATTTATAATCTCCATCTTTCTGTGGAAATGGTTGTGTTAACTCATTCACCTTATCTAAACAAACAGGTCTATCTGGTTTTGGTTTAGGTTTAGATGGTGGTCCTAATGGGCGTCCAGGTTTACCAGGTCTTCCTGGTAATGGTCTTTGTGGTCCAATTCTTCTAGGCCCACCTATATTTCTAATACCCTCACTCTTCATTCCAGAAGCTACAAATTGATCGTATGATTGTATGTTTCCCATTAATAAGACACTATTTTTTATGTATATATTAAACTTTTTTTCTTGTTTTTTGCGGGCATAAAATGGAATAAAAAGACATTTTTGTTTTAATATATAAAAATAAAAGTTACAATGGAAACAACGAAAAACATTAAAATATGTGAAGATATTCACAGAGAACTGAAAATATATTGTGCAATTAATGGTTTTAAAATAAACGACTTCGTGGAAGAATTAATTTTAAAAAATATTAAAAAACATGAAGAAAGAAATTAAATTGGGAACAAAATTTGGATCATTAACAGTTATAAAATATTTAGGATCTATAAAATATCAAAATTCTTATTTATGTGAATGTGATTGTGGGAAAGATCGAAAAGTTAGTTTAACTCATTTATTAAACGGAATTGTTGAGCACTGTGGATGTAGAAACTTTTTAAACGTTCACGGTAATAAAAAATACAACGAAACAGAATCAAGTTATAGGGCGAAAGCTTCCAATTACAGAGCTATCGCTAAAATTAGAAAACTGGAATTTACACTAACTACTTTAGATGTGATAGAATTATTAAAAGGAAATTGTTTTTATTGCGGTAAGGTGCCATCAAATGAATTTAATGTTTTATTAAATAGGCGCAATACTTATTACGTGAACGATATTGATAAATATAATATATTATACAATGGTATAGATAGAATAGATAATAATATTGGATATGTGAAAAATAATGTAGTTTCATGTTGCGATCAATGCAATACAGCTAAATTGGATAACACAATAGAAGAATTTAAAAATTGGATTAAAAGAGTTTACGAAAATCTAATTGATAATAAATCATAAATTATTCCAATCTTTATTTAGTTTAATAACATCGTTACATAGTATAAACTTACCAAAAAATAATATCCAATATTCTTCCATACGTCTAAAATCCAATCTCCAACGATCTTCTTTTAGATATATGATAGTCCATTTAGACCAGAATATCCAATATTTTTTGTCTCCGTTCATATCATCCAAAAATCCAAAACCCTAACCCTATAAATAATATAAATATAATAATAACTAGTATTACTGCAACAGGGGTGAATTCTTCTAATTCTTTATCTGTTCCGTAAAAATTGAACATCATCATGTTTTTCAATTTTTCACCGTCTTCACCGTCAAACCATCCCATATTAAATAAATATTTTTAATATTAAGTAAACACCTAATGATATTCCAGTATAATGAAACCATAATCTCATCCAATTAAATTGGAGAACTTTTGGTATTTCTCTACCTTTCTTTATATAAAGAGCTAACTCTTGTGTAAAAAACATAGCAACCATAAAAAGTAACATACCAGTACAACTGATTATAGTGAAAAGAGTTTCCATATTACATATCTTTAATTTGTTCTAAATCATCGTCACTTGGATAATACTCCACTAATACCCTAACAATACCTGAAAATTCAGAAGGTACTTTATTCTTATTTTCAAATGTTAGTAATTCAGACATATCCCTATCTAAATCAAACATATCTTCAAATCCGTAATAATCTTTCTCGAAAAGTAAAACTCCCTGATTACTGGTTTGCTGTTCCATTATTTTTAAAAGAACATCAGATTTATCACCAATTACCTTTTTAGCTAATTCGATTTTATCTTGACCAAATGTTTCATCAAAAGCAACTCTTTTATCTTTATTTTCAAAAGAAACTACTGTCTTTTTAGATTCAAGTTTTTCTTTCAATAACTCTTTTTTGGTCATTTTTAACCTTTTGTAATCAATAGGAATTTTTGTTTCAAAATACTTATCTAAAATATCAGATGCGTAGTACTCTTTAATAGTCATTCCAAATTGGTTCTCAATGAGAAATTCAAAAATTTCTTCTCTTACACAAGTATCACCAAATCCCCACTGCAAAGCCTCGCCCTGTAAGTGGTCTGGTAAACAGTTAAAAAATTCTAATCCTTGTGTATCAAATGGAAGGTCATCTAAATAGATGCCTTTATCACCATCTAGTATTTTCTCAAATTGTTCTTCTGTGAATATCATACTTCTCTTACATTTCTTGGTGGAACAGTATAAAAGTCTCCGTATTCGTCAACTAAATAAGCCATGCCACCTTTGGTTAATTTGACTATTGTTAATTCTGTTTTATTATCTTTTGTGGAAATAATTTTCCTTAATCCACCACGTCTCCAGTGACGTAAACTTTATGACCAATGTTTTCTTTTATAAAATCGTGGTTTTTCATTTTGAGTGATGTGTTTTATTAGCACTAATATAAATAAATTCCAAAATTGAAAATAAATGAACTGTTATAAATTGTAACTCCCCCTCACCATTTTCAAGAAAGGATATTTTATATCTATCTCTAGATAAGGTATCGACTTCTGTTATTTGTGGGTTAACAACTCCCTCTTTAAAAACCAAATAGTCTTTAAGTAATACTCCGCTTAAGGAGTTAGAAAATGTTTGTATGTTTAACATATTTCTTCAAATTTTAAATTATCAACTTCCTGTTTAGCAATATCGTGCTTATCAAACCTTCTAACTTCACCGTCGCCAGTTTTCATATAACCCCAACCGTACCAACGATGTTTCATAATAGCAAAATACCACGTGTTATAATGTTTATACTTCACGATCTTGTACAAGTTTTCTTCTCCCTTGTCTTTATTTTTGTATAGAAAATTCAACATATTATTTGCTTTCGTTAAATTCTTTTTCCGTTACTTTCATTATAGGTACAAATAAATCGTACCCGTTATCCATTTCAAAATGGTTAATATCTTCTTCAAATACTTCACCAAACTTATGACGCCAATAAATAAAAACTTGTTTATCTGCGTGCCATTGAGCCACATCAGCGTTTCTACACTCCCCAAAATAACACCCACCGTCAACTAAATCTTTTAATGGAATTGCCCCAGCTTTAACTAATCTTGGAGCGTAAAAATTATCCATAAGAGCTTTATCACAACGAGGAGGAAGTGGAATATGTTGCTTTCCATTTTTAACATCTTCCTTATCAAATGGTTTAAGATTATTCCAAAAATCAAGATGATCTCTTCTAGTTTTAGTTATAGCGTCAACAAAAACTTGTGGTAAATAAACATTATCAAAATGTATAAATTGCTTGAACATAGGGGCAATTGCACATGGATCATATCCAGCTAAACCACAACCAATTGGAGTGACCATAAAAGTAAGTTCTGGATGTTCTCTTACGAACAACACAAACTTTTTAACTGCATCGTGTATGAAATCTATTCTAAGTCTTTTAATACCTTCGTCTTTAGTTGGGATAGCGTAAGTTTGACCCATAATACCTTCGCCTTGTCCGTAGGCAGCTCCCCATTTCACAGCTTGTTTAGCTGCACCCTTTCCGTGCCTACCCGCAGTGTTCGATCCAAACACAAATACCTCATTATCTTTTAGATCTGTTATTTTTTCAGGTGTGATTTTCATAGTACTCCGATCTCTTTCAATTTCTTATTATCGTATATTTCAATATTTATATCTTTATATTTTTCTATAAACTTATCATACTTAATTTTAGCATCTTCTCTCCACCATCCTTTTATTTCAATGTATTTATTATCGTCTATTAAATAGAAGTCTGGCGTGTATGTTTCATTATCGTTTATTGAAAAGGGTTTAATTTCATATCCCCATTTTATTTTATTTCTATCAAGGTATTCAGCAAATTTAATTTCCCATGAGCTTCTCATCCATATTTTTTCTTCGTTTAAGATATACCACTGACCCTTCCCGTGATATGACTTTCCATAAAAATTACTATCCTCACCTTTTCTAACATTCAATTTTGATTTTTCTCTCATCTTTTCCAAACTATCCTCTGTGTGTTTTTTCCCATGAAAGGGGTTACCGTCACCTGAGAATTTTATACTCAATGTTTTTTTAACATCATCTGGACATTTAGTTCCAGTTCTAGCTTTTCTAATAGCGTCTTTAACATATTGAGGTCTCTCTTTCCCTTCTAATGGGTGTTTATGAGTTTTATGCCATTCCACTAATTTTTTATTTCTAATATCTTTATTCACATTAGCATTTACTTCATTGGAACATTGTAAACATAAATTTATTCTTTTGGCATCTCTATATTTTTTTTCAACAACAATCCCACATTTATTACATTTCCATATTACTAATTTACAACTACACGGTTTTAAATCTTTTATATCGTATCCATATTCATCTAATGTTTCATTTTCTAAAATTTTTCCCATATTATTTTTATATTTTTATGTATATATAAAAATAATTCAGTCACATTACTTCCAAATACAAATTATATACCTTTCCCCATTCTTACTAATTCGTCATAAATTGGTTTAATCTTTCCAGTTTCCCAAATGGTCATAGGTTTACATCCCATAGGAATGCTCTCAGTATTTAACCACATGTTGAAGTTTTGAAGATTTCCAAAAACCTCTTTTCCTTTTTTAATAGTGATAGGTTTTGTTACTTTTGCTTTCATTCGTGTTCGAATATAGTGTCCACTTTATCTGTAATTACCAAATCAAATCCTTCAAACTCGCTTGGTATATCACCAATATCATTAACATCTTTTACTTGAATGGCTATTGCTAGTTTACCGTTATACTTTTCAAAATAAATATTTTGAATGTTTTTATTATGATTAAATAAATTCCTTAATTTTTCTATTACTCCTACCATATTACAATTTATTATTTTTTCTAATTTTTTTAACAATAAAATATGTTGGTACAATCATACCTATAATATAAATTATAATCGCTAATGTCGAACTATACTGTTGAACCTCTCTTGCTATAACTATTGCCACAATAGCAATTGAAAACATAATAGGAAGAAACATAACTTTCTTGTCCCTAAAAGCAATTATTAAAAAAGATAGGCATATTAAACCACCTATTATAAATAAAACATTCAACATCGCAATATTTTTATTCTAAATACAAAGATAAATATATTTTTTCGAATTAAAAACTTTATCAGTAAAAAAATATAGAACCACAAAAAGAATAATATCCCCAATGGGTTCTACAAAATACTTATATCAATTTATACCAGATAAGTTTGAATATCTCACTAAAACCAAAGTAATTGAATTCAAGGAAGTTAATCTCAAAACAGCTTACCTTATTAATATAATTCACGAACTCATTCTTAAATTTTATTTTTCTAATAGAAACTATATTGATCTTGAACCAAATGAAGATATAAAATTTAATCTTTGGAGCTCTATCTTACGTAAGAAGTACGGAATGCACTACAATATTTACATGGAATATCTTGTAAATATTGGTTTTATATCTATGACTTCTGATTATTACGTTGGTAAGAAAGCCAAGACATATAAGATAAACCCATTTGAGATAAATACTATAAAGAAAGTAAAAACTAACGACACCATACTAGCCAAGAAAAGCACTAAAGAATATTTAATGCAATCAATTACAAGCTATTGTAACAGCCCAATTAATCCAAAGATAAGAAAGAAACTCGTTGACGACCTTTATCACGTTCAAATAGATTACGAAAAATCTATTAATCTACTCAACGACTTAAAGAAGAACGGTAAAATAGAAATTAATAAATTTTATAAAAATCTTCATAGTGTTGAAAGTATTAAATCCAATAACCTATTTTTCAAATTTGACGAGTACGGTAGATTCCATACGAACTTCACAATTCTTAAAAGAGAAATAAGACAAAATTTCTTAAAGATTGATAACGAAGAAATTGTAGAGATTGATATTGGCAACTCACAACCTTTATTCTTAGCCTTATTATTACAAGAAGAAATGCAACCAGATGATCCAGAAATCAATAATTACATATGGTTGGCAAGACAAGGATTATTTTACGAACACATATTAAATAATTTCACCAACTTAACTAGGAGTGATGTTAAACTATTAACCTACAAAGTATTATTTGGTCATAACGGTATAAACTCAACAGAAAATAAAATATTTCAAAGTTTATTTCCAAAAATATATGACTATATAATTGAATATAAGAAGGTTAATGATAATTATAAATCAATGGCGCATATACTTCAAAAGATGGAGAGTGATTTCATATTTGGTAAAGTTGTAACTGAGATATATGATAAGATACCAGGTATAAGGTTATTCACTGTACATGACTCAATTTTATTTCCTATTAAATACGAGAAGCAGGTGAGAGAAATATTTGAAAGAAATAAGAAGGAAATATTTTAATCATCATCCCATTCTTCTTCACCGTATGGATCGAAAGGATTTATTCCTCCAATGATCTTTATTGGTTTTCTATGATCTATGTAGAAAGATTTACCGTCTTCTGTATAAATTTTTAACAGATCTCCTTGATGAATAGCATCCAGTGAAATTGTAATTTTTACTGGAACACATTTAGCTATTTTTTTAATATTTGGATTAGAAGCATTAAAATTCGATAAAGCATCAGCGTTTTTACTTCCTGTAAAAGTAATTTCTTTTCCAAAATATTTCTCAAATTCTTTCATAAACGTATCTATGAAAAAGAATCTACCTGTTGGTGATATATCAAAATATACACTATGTCTTCTATCACTTGATCTAACTAAATAAGGTGTACAGTATTGACTTTCACTGGCTCTGTGATATATTACGTCTTCAACATTCATTATAGCGTTATGAGAAGTACTCATATTACATTTAAAAGTTTCAGACATGAAGTTATTTGTGTGGAAAGACACTATTCTACCAACAAGATGGTCTCTGAAAATTTCAGCCATTTTTTCACCAGCTTCAGTATCAATTCTTCTAATATCATCAGAGAAACTAATAACTTTATCAGTTTTCATAGCCTCATTTAAAAAATTATTGAATTTAGTTCTCATTTTTCCCAAACTTCTTCACCGTAAGGATCTAACTCAGAGTGAGGATTAATTTTTCTTTTCTTTTTAATTTCAATAGCCTCTTTGTACGTCTTTGGACATTCACCTCCAACCATATCAAACTCTTTTTCTGTTAATACTATCGCTTTATAAGTATATCCTAAAGCAAATATAGCGTCTTTGGCTGATAGATTATGGTTTTGACGTTTTAATTTACCGTCAACATACATACCAATCCAATCACCGTCTGTACTTTCTACAAATCTTATAACTGGATCTGGTCTTTCATAAGAAGATTCATCACTTAGATTTACACCTATTGCTTCATTAAATTTTTTAATTTTCATACTCTTATATATTATTTTTTAAATTGAAGTTTTAATATATAGTTTTATGATTAAAGATTATTTAAAGTTTAACGAATCCACAAAACCTATATGGTATTACGATAGAATCATAGCTCACGGAGGGCTTAGATTTTGGGGCGACGACGGACAGTATAACGTAGACATAGAAGGTCAAACTGGTAGGGTTGCTTCTATTAAAGGGGGTGGGTATAAGATGGTTGGAATAGTCTTTGATAATTATTTTTTTAACCAACTCACAGACTTAGATAAGATTTTAAAATTTAAAAGAGGTTTATGGGTAGGTATGGATCAACTTGAAAAAGTTGTAATTGAAAAACCAAAAATAGAAAGAAGACCACTATCTTTTTCAGATAAAGCTAAAAAGGTCATTGAATATTGTGAATACGTAGATTGCCCATTATTCCTAGATATAGATTATATAGATATTACTGAAAAGAACGACACTGTATCTTATATAACAAGAGATAGATTAGAAAGATTGAGTTACGACGATGATCAATGGGATAATAATTTAAGACAAGAAATGAAGGTTAGTAAACTAATCATGATGATAACACCCTATACTAATCAAGTTAGTTTAGAAAAGAAAGTAAATTTATTTAAATCTGCACATAACTCTATTATTACAAATAAAGCAACTTTTAAAATAGTAAAAGGTGACGAAATAGGTAAATGGTATAACGAAGACTCTTATCAAGAAGGAACAGGACAATTAAACAAATCTTGTATGAGAGATAAAATGGACAGACTATCAGTTTATTATACCAATCCAGATAAAATAAGTATGTTAATATTATTAAACGAAGACAATAAACTAGTTGGTAGAGCACTTGTTTGGAAAGTAGATGAGCCAGAAGGTGTTACCTATATGGATAGAACATATACAGTATATTCAGAAGACGTGCATAGATTTGAAGACTACGCTAGACAACACGGTTGGAAATATTTTGAAATGTATAGATATACAGGAATGAAAGTATATTTTGATTACGATTTGGGGTCAGACGAAGAAAACCCCTACATGGACACATTTACAAATTATTACTCTGATATTAAATGTTTAACAAATAAATATATTGATGGGCATCAAGATGAGTTAATAGACTTTACATACGTATAATAAAATATTTATATATAGAAGACAATGGAAAATATGTTAAAATATCAAGAATTTATAAATGAGTCTAAGATAGACTCCACTTACGCTGATAACGAGAATAAGCATAGATTATTATTTTCTGAAACTATAAGTAAAGATTTTTCTGAAAGGAGAAACGAATTTCCTCTATTTTATCAATTCTATTTAGATTCTGACGTATTTTACGGTCTTAGATTTATTACAGATAATGATGATATAGATAGAATTGTAGATGATTACGAAAATATTAGATTCACTCTACTTCTATCTAGATCTTATAGAGATACAGAAGACGAACTCCCTGGTGATCATAAACACCTTTTAACATACGAAGGCGGTAGATTTAATCTTTCACAAATTATAGAAAATAAAGAAAATTATTATTTTTATAAAATAGTTGAAGGGCCTAGAAATAATAATATACCGAATTGGGATGAAGCTGTTGATTTTGAACAAATTAACGAAAAGAGATGGATATTTGTTATAAGAAAAGAATCGACTTGTTCTTTGGTTAAAACTGAATCAAGAGAGAGTAGTGGCACTTGGGCTGAAAGACATTTATCTAAATTGTATGGTTGGAAAGAAGATCCAAAAAAAATAAAATTAAATTTCACTTATAACGGTGCTGCTATTACAAGGGCTAATGGTTTAATAAATACAGTTTTTAATTCGACTGATGCTGATATATTTGAAATAGAAGATAATCCAGAAACTTGTTTCAAATACGATCTAGTTATGCCGGATGGTAAAAAAATAGAAGTGAAAAAATATAATATAAAAGAAATTTGGAAAAATAACGCACCTGTTCCTATCTTACTAGCTCAACAAATTAGAATGGCTAGTAGAGAAACACTTGTTAAAATTGTGAGAATGTACAGAGATTTATTAGAAGAAGACACACCCGAATATGACGCAGTAAATGATTTAGTAGAAATGCAACCAAGAGAACTTCAAGATTATTTCGATGTTAGAAAACAACCAGGCGGAAGATTAAATCCAATATGTACAACTATAAAAGCCTATTATAATTCAAGAATAAGAAGACTTGTGGAAAAATTTAACGCGATGAACCAAAATCTTTGGATGCAAGGCATTTACGGTATTTATTTTTGCGATGAAGATAGAACTACTAGAAAAAGAGATTTCCTTGTTAAAGTTGGTGAAAACGGTGTTAGGAATTTCAATTATTTCTGGAGAGAATTTAATAGTTGGTTGGGGTTCAACGAATTAAAATTATTTATGACTGTAAAAGGTGAAGCGTGGGAATACATCTTATCTGAATGGGACACTTTTGTTAGGACTTTTCAAGTAGAGAATCACGAAGAATATCTTGCTGATATTGAAAATGGTGAAATAGATATAGATGATAAGACGTATAAATATAACGATATGGATCACTATTGGGTAGAAGAGCCAAAAGAAGATTAATTACAAATACATATCATTACTTACCTGGTTAACATTACTTGTATTTCTTACTTGAAAATTAGTATTTGCTGATATAAAACCAGAACCAACTGGGCTTCTTATTGGTTTATAAGGAGATATAATATCAGAATTCTTTATAGTGGCATCAGGAGCACCTCTAGCCACACTTCCCTCAACGTCAAAACTAACTAGATAAGTATTATTAGGATAAACTTTTAATATTTTAACAGGAGCTGGTTCACCTGTTAGATTGTGGGTGATCATAACATAATCGTCTTTAATTGGATCAAATCTTTTTTCGTAGAGTTGATAACTCATAACGTGATTAAACCCTTCATTTCTTGCGTTTTCCATAGCTCTTATCCTTCCTTTTATTGTCTCTATTTCGTTCGAGAGAGTTTCGTAATCTTTTGTACCTTTTTTGGTTCTTGCCAGTGTAGCCTCGTAACCTTCGAGTGTTTGTCTTAGTAGAGCAAGTCTTCTTAATCTATTTTGAATTGGATCTTTTTCTGCTTGTTGATTGGGTCTCGCTGCTCTCCTAGCTCTTGGTGGTGCTTGATAATTGTAATCTTTATCTTTTGAAGAAGACTGTTTTTTCTCTGGTCTTGTTTTAGCTTTACCACTTTGGATGAATGGATAAACTGTATCTAAAATAAATATTTTAAAATCTGCGTAATTTAATCCAGATACCTTGTAATCGTAATCTTTTTCACCATATTTTATATTAACATGAAAAACAGGCATACGGATAGTATTATCGAAAGTGACCACAAAATCTAAATTCACGTGACTTATATGTAAATTATCACATTCTATTTTTATATAATTACGATTAGGAATAGATAGATAACAGTCTCTATAATTCCTATATATGAATTGAACAACAGCGTTCCAAGTATCTTGAAATTCTTGTTTTTGTCTTTCTTCTTCTTGTTTTTGTCTTTCTTCTCTTTCTTCGGTCTCTCTTCTCTGTCTTTCAGCTCTTTCTTCTCTTTCTCTTTTTTCTTTTTCTGCTTTTTCTTTAGCCATTTTTTCTTTAGTTCTCAAAGAAGGTTCACCCTTGATATCTTTACCAGTGGCAACTTCGTAATCTAAAAAATTTCTCATCCATTTTGGACTTCTATAAATCGCTTCATTCGCCTTCTGGTTTCTCATTCTTACCACTAATTATTTTTATGCCATATTTATCTGCCCAATCATATATCTTATCTAAATATGGTAATATATTCTTCTCATTCTTTTCCTTTACCAACTTAACCAAATCATTCCAACACTCTTTACCTATACCAACTAAATTATCTTTCTTACCAAGTAAAGCGTCTTTATATTTTTTAATGAACTCATTTACGTTCTTATCCTGCGAATATTTATTCCAAATATCAGTAACATCATACTCTAGTTCCCAATTAACTTCTTGAACGTCAAAATCATCCATAGAGTCTTCAATGGTAAGAGTAGATTGTTCGTTAACAAAGTCTTTGTAACTAGTTTTTATCATGTGTCTATAATTCTTTTTAGTCATGGTCTACGTAATTATAATATTGAAATGATTTCGCTTTATAATCTATATTCAAAGCGTCTGGTGTTAATAATTGGTTTGTATCTCTATTAAAATATTTGAAAGTGTCCATAAAAGGATTGTTTTGAGGAACACCGTAATCTCTTTTCACAGTAACTCTCTTCACACCGTTACGATCTCTTACCCAAGGACCTATCATATTATTCTTTTTACAATATTCAACCATCTTTAGTTCACTTGTATTATCTACTGAATAAATCCTATCCATGTAAACAGTACCGTCATCTAATTTCCAAATAAGTACTCTAGCCATCAACATCCCCTTATCATCTGTTAATATACCCATTGCGCATTTATCTGGATTTTCACAATAAATATCAAATCTTTTTTGCGATCTAGATGATCTCATACAAGAACCACCGATAGATCCTTGATGACCAGTTTCGCCTTTTCCGTAGGTAGTGCCAAGGTACCATTTTCTTATGTCCTCACCAACAACTACTTTCAAATTATCTTCTACGTTCTTTATTGTTTTTTCCCACAATAATTTAAATTGGGGAATAAGTGCGTCTATTTCTTTATCAGTTAGATCTGGATCTAATTTTCTGAAAAATTTACCAATTTTCATAGTTTGTCTAAAACTGGCTTTATATGGATCTACTGCTTTATTTTTAATTTCTGATTTGAATTTGGATATAGGTACAAAAGAAATTAAATCACTTTTTTCAAAATCAACATTAACAAAACAAATATCGATATATTTTTTCTTTATTTTAAATTTTAGTTCAGCCAGAATATCTTTAATAAATTTACTACAATCAAATTCGACTAGATTTCCTCTAAGAAAATCTTTAGCTTCTTCTGGTGTAATTTTTATAAGACTTCTGCCTTGACTTTTTGTGATAGTAAATGTATCTGTAAGTCTATATTTATGATAAGGCATCCATTGATAATCCCTTAATTTATTTTCTGGATCATCTGGTTTTTGTACTTTGATAGTATAAAAAGTTATTTTATCAACATCTGTAATAGTTTCAACTATAGCTAGTTTACCGTTAAGTTGTTGAACGCCACGAAAATTCTTATCACAGATAACGTAGTCACCCTCTTTTATCTCTTCCTTTTTAACTGCTTCATTCAAAACTAAAAACTCATCATATTTGATCATTAATTAGTTAATTCTTTTTTACCATTTATCTCCTGGCCCATCTGGTCCATCTGAATCATATGCGCCGTATGCACCGTATGGAGCAACTATTCTTTTCTTCTTCTCTTCTCTTTCTTTCTTTTCTTCTCTTTCTCTTATCTCAATTGATTTTCTAGCCGTTTCTTCAGCTAATTTTCTTTCTTTTGCCAACGCAATAGCACCCCCATCAGGATCTAAATCAATACCCATTACGTCTTTAGCACTTTTCATTTTCTTAATAATTTCTGGTTCAGGTTCAGCTTTTTGAATAGGAGCTATTCCGTCTTTTAATTCAAACCTATTTGGTGAAAAGTAATATTGGTTTCCGTTTTCAGCTAGTCTGTGACCTATATCGATATTAAGTTTATCGTTAACGTCAAGAACTTTGAAATATTTATAAGTTACTAAAAAATCAATACAATCTGGTGGCATAGTCTTACTTGGTTTAGGATCTATACAAACGATCTTATCTCCAACCTTAAAGATTTTCTTATCCTTTGGTTTCTTTTTCTTGCCACCTTTAATCATATCGTGGGCAGCTTGTAAATCCCAACCACAATCAGAAAGAGCTTCTTCGGCCATATCTTCGTCGATGTTACAAGCTCTACTAAGCTTAGCAATTTTATCTCTACGTGAAGCAGATTTTGTTGAAGATGGAGAAGGCGAAGGACCTTCAGCTCCACACTCTTCGTATAATTTTTTGTAACCATAAATATTACTTTTCATATCTTTTCAATTTTATTTTTATTAACTCTATATATTAAAATTTATTCCCATACATATAATCCATTTCCCCAATTCCTGGAATTTAATCCACACTTTCTACAAATCCAACCTCCACCATGTTCTCTTTCCACCTTTGATTTTTTGTTACATTTAGGACAAGTATATATTTGAGTATCATCGTTATAAAAATCACTCAAAGGTAAAACCCCAGCGTCTAAAGGATTATTATAGTCTTCTAAAGGTCCATCAAAACCAAACACCTCATGGTCTGTGTCGTCAAATTCTTCTCCAAAAGAACAAACGTGCTTATCTCCTAAAATTTTCCCAATAAATTTATTTTGACCGTACCTGTTATTATTAGCACGCCACTCAGCTAACAATTCATCACCTCTAGCCATTTGTTGGTGATATAGTTCTATCTCTCTATCCCATCTACCTGGTTGCCTTGCTAACTCTCTATCATCCCAAATCTCTTCCCCGTATGGATCTAGTTCTCCCCTTGGATCACCAGCTTTATATTTAGTATTTTCATCAACCTCCCACAACTCTTCACCGTAAGGATCTAGATATGGGTCAAAAATTTGTTTAATAGAGGACATCACTTCTATTTTATCGTTAAATGAAATGGAAGTGAAATTTTGATCTTGTGGGTTCTTTGTAGAAAATAATTTAAAATAATCTCTATTTGGCCAAACAACTACTCTCATTGGTACGATGTTTGTATTCTTAACTCTTCCTCTAAAATCTTTTTGTACTATATTTAATCTTCTACCTAATAACATTTTTTTAAATTGAGGTATAGCTCTCTTTCTATCGTTGGCGCATTGTAACAACACTTCATTGAAAGAAAAAACGTCCCCAATTTTAACTGTAACAGCTTCATTTATATATGTAGAAAAATTAGTTATCATGCTAGTTCAAAAAATTCTTTTATAACAGATTTTTTAAGTTTTACTCCACCCTTATCGTCTTCGTCATTTTTACCACCTTTAAACCTCTTAGCTAAAATATTTATATCACCTACCATAGTTACAATATAAACTAAATGTGTTGCACTTTTTGGTCTAATTCTATCACCTTCTTCTAAATCTTTTGTCCAGTCATCGTCCTCTTCCTCTGGTTGTACAACTTTAGTAAAATCATCAGCACTTTTTATAACTCCTTGATGATCAGCCCATGTTTTATAATCATATTTAACATATTTCTTTCTCGGTGAAAATCTATAAGCCGAATTAAATTCTACTCCTGTTTTACCAAAATCTCTTTCCAATACTTCAAGTATATATCTCTTTGGTTCAAAATTTGCGAGTGCCTTTAACTCTGGTGAAACTTGTAAATGATCAATAGGTGGAAATAGAGGGAAATCAGCTCTTTCTACACCCATAACCCAAAATCTTGGTATAGTGTGATCTCTTGCCCCGTCTCTAAGAGGTTCTCTATCTGTGTAGATTATACCACTACCATATTTCTTTAAAACAGATTTGTATATAGCTTCTTGTGGTATCGGCATATGGGAACCGTAATAACCGTAAAGATATTTAACTTCGTCACCTTTCTTAATAGGTACAGTGAATTCTTCGTCATTTATCATAGACTCACCTTTGTAAAACATTCTTCTTCCCCATATCTTGCCCTCATTGTTATAACAGACAAAACAAGATATATTTTTGGTGTTCATTGTGTAGAAATCAAATGATTCTGGAGTATTTTCATCACCTGATCCAAAACCAACTTCTTCAAAGAAACGCCAATTTTGACCTCCACCGAAAGAATTCTTCACATTGAAGTTAGCACAAGAGTAACCGAAATCTTTTGCTAGATAGTTTCCGTCGTATGCCATCATTATATCTTTACCTACTAATTCTTTTACTTTCATATTTTTATTTTATTTTTTATTCATCTTCCCATACTTCTTCACCATATGGATCTAATTCTCCTCTTGGGTTTCCACCGATATCTTCGAACGCGGATCTAAGTTCATTTAGAATAGTAAACAAAGCGTTCGAAAAATCACCAATAGTAACGTTTTCAATTATTTTTTTACTATCGTGTTTAGAAAGCTCTTTTTTAGTTTCATCCCTCAATGATCTCAATATGTTGATTATATCAGTTTTAGAAATCCAAATATCGCCATCGATCTCTTTCCATTTACTAGATCTCAACCCTTTATGTTCATCAGATTCGTTAAATCTTTTAATTCTCATAAATAAAAAAGTTTTATTTTATACCGCTATATATAAAATAAAAATCCCAGACTTTCGATCTGGGATTTTTATTTATGACTTACCTCTTATTGTTCTTAATATCTTTCGATCTTTTCTAAATTTTTTATTATCTACAAAATCATCATCGCCTATTTGACGTTTCTTTTCTTTTTCATTCTTTCTCATATCTTTAAAATTTTCATTTTCAGATGATTTTATATTTAATATTGGTTTAATTCTATCTATGATAATAGCTGTTGGACCAATAGCTTTTTCAATCATTTTAGGATCTTTATAAACTCTTGGACTCTCATCCAATGTTGATTTACATACAGAAGTTGAAACTATGTTTTTCATATCAAATTTGAATCTTTCTAAATCTAATGTTCTGTTTGCTTGTCCTCTGCTCATAATTCTACCAGCTCCATGATTTGCTGAAAAATTCCATTCGGGGTTAGATTTACCTTCACATATTAACATACCATCCTTCATAGAAAGTGGAATAATCATTCTTTGTCCAATGTACGACGTTATGGCCCCTTTACGGATAATCATATTTTCTTCTTCAAAATTTATATAGTTATGAATAGATTCAATTCTTTCCTCTTCTTTCAAAGATAAGGCTTCAAGTATTCTATTTATAATAGTTTCTCTATTAAATTTAGAATAAAATTGAGCAAAAATCATATCCGTAAAATAATCTATAGCATATTGACCTTCTAAATATTCAGAGCCATTCATATTAGTTTCAAAATCAATATCCAATTCTTTCTTGATATCTTTAATCTTGAAATCAATATCTATTTTTGGAAAATTCCTTTTAATATCTTCTATTTTTTCTTTTAAAATTACTCTTCTCTTGTATTCGAGATTTTCTTTGGCTATTTTCATATGATATTCACATATCATTTTTCCGAAATTTCTAGAACCAGTATGAACAGTGATCCAAAAAGTTTTATAAGTATCTGATAATCCAATCTCTAGATAATGATTGCCGGACCCGAGCGTTCCTATACCAAATTCAGCATTTTGTCTCATTCCAATTTGTTTGCATTTTTCAATGAACCAATCGTATGTAAATTCAATTGAAGTATAATTGGTATTAAATTTTTTATTATAACATAGAATAAATTTCTTAGATTGATCATTAGTTTCTTTCCAATTAAAATTTTCCTCAAAATAATTAGATGGAACAGAACTTCTATCCATGATATTATTCCCCATAGGTATAATTTTTCTAATTTTTTCATTAATTTTTAAAAGTTCATCTCTGTTAGTCGTGAGAATTTTACCTACATTAACAGATAAAACTGAACATCCAATGTCTACGCCGATCCAAGCTGGGGATAATTTTTCACCTAATTCTATGGTCATTCCGATCACAGCATTCCCCGCACCTGCGTGAACGTCTGGCATTACTACTATTTTACAACCCCTTGTCGCAATATTACTCACGATATTGTAAATCTGTTTCAATGCAGATTCTTCAACATCATCTATCATAATCTTAGCAGTTGTGTATTTTCCCTTAATTTCTAACATAATTTTTATGTATTTATACAAAATTACAACACTTCTTCAAATAAAAAAAATAAAAACTGAAAAAAATGATATTTTTCTATTTATATATAATGTAATACAAAATAAGACAAAATTATGACAAAACAAGAAAGAAAAATGATAAGTTTTAGACTTCACGCAGATTTATATGAATTTATTAAAAAAAATTCAGAAATTGATTATGCGTCGATTTCTAGATATATTATAAATTTGATAATAGAAGATAAAAAAAATAAAGAAAAAAATGAAAAGAATTAAAAAACCTAATGGATATTGGTCCTTTGAAAGATGTCAAAAAGAGGCCTTAAAATATAATACCAGAAAAGAATTTTTTCTAAAAAACTCAGGGTGTTATGATAAATCTATTAAACAGGGTTGGATGGAACAAATATGTGGACACATGGTCATGGGTAGTGTTTTTTGGACTAAAGAAAAATGTCAAGAAGAATCCTTGAAATACAAAACTAGAAATGAATTTAGATTAAATAGTTTGGCTTACGCTTCATCATTAAGAAACAAATGGTTAGATGAAATTTGTTCACACATGTCAGAAATTAGGAAACCGACTGGGTATTGGACAAAAGAAAGATGTAAAGAAGTAGCAGAAAAATGTGATTCAAAAATAGAATTCAATAGAAAATATAGAGGAGCATATTTATCTTCATGTAAAAATAATTGGTTAAATGAGATTTGTTCAAATATGATAGGACCAAACAGGAAAAATAAAAAATGGTTGATATATTCCTTTATAATTTTAGATAAATATGTATATATTGGATTAACAAGTGATGAAAAATCGAGAAATCACTTTCATTTAACTAATAAAAAAAGTGCAGTTTATCAATTCACAACAGAAAATAAAATTGAAAAAGAAAAAATTAAATATAAGATCGAAATAGATAATATAGTAGATGAAAATCTATCAGCTTCATTAGAAAAATTTTATTTAAATTCATATTTGAAAAAAGGATATATTAAGTTGAATAAGAATGAAACTGGCGGTTTGGGCGGAATGATTTTGAAATGGACGAAAGAAAGATGTGAAGATGCAGCCAAATCTTGTAAAACTAGATCGGAATTTAGTAATAAATTCGAAGGCGCGTATAGTTCATCTAGAAAAAATAAATGGTTAGAAGAAATATGTTTTCATATGAAACCGATTAATAGAAAACCAAATAATTACTGGACAAAAGAACTATGTTTTGATATAGCTAAGAATTACAAAACTAAATATGAATTTGAAAAAAAATCTAAAGGCGCCTATAAATATGCTTTAAGAAATAATTTATTGCGTTCCGTGATAAGTAACACCTGGTTTATTTGGTGTTCTATTACTCAAGTAATACCTTTTATTCTTCTCATCTACACAAGAGTACCTCATTGTGTCCATGAATGGATTTCCTGATGATGGTTTGTGTTTACCACCCCAGTCTTTAGGTAATGTTACTTCCAGGAGACCAGCGTCTCCTATATTGTAACTTTTCATACCATTTTTCTTGGCGTAATCCATTAAAATAGTTTTTTCTTCTGGTCCTATTGCATATACTCTATCCATGTAAACTTGCCCGTCATCTAATCTCCATACAACTGCTCTAGCCATTAATTTATCGTCTTCGTTTGTATATGTACAAAGAGCAATTTTATCTGGATTTTCACAATATAAATTAAAATAAACAGAACAACTTGAGCTACTCATACAAGAATTCCAAAGTTCTGACGAACCATAAGAACTCTTAGCGTAATGTTCGTTACTATACCAATATCTAATATCTTCACCTGTAACTACATCAAGATTTTTACCTTCACCGAGTACGATGACTTTAAAAGCCGCCCTATAAAGAGTAACTAATTCCTCAACTTGTTTATCAGATAATGTTGGAATAAGTTTTTTAAGAGTTCTACCAACCTTCATAGCTTGTCTACCTTTTTTAAGGTCTGGGTCGCCTTCAAATTTCTTTGCTGGAAGATATGTTATAACTTCCATATTATCTTTATCAATATCAAAGAATGATACGTCAATATATTCTTCTGTTGGTTCGAATTTCATTCTTCTAAAAATTCTTAATAATTCAGTAGATGCTTTATAAGGTACAACTTCTCTATTTTGAATTTTCTTTGCTAAATCTTCTGGAATTATTTCATAAATATTATCTATTGGTACGTACAAACAATGTTTTGGTTTGCCTATGTCTTTGTGACCAGAGTGTAATCTAGGAGAAAAAGAAACAAGAAATTCGATAAGAATATAACCATATTCCTTCATTTCGATAACGTTACCAAGTTGGGAACTAACATCAATACCGTCCCATTGACCCATGGTTCTCACCATTTTACCAATAGCTAGGTCTGCTCTTGTTGGTTTCTTAGGTGTTTTTTTCACAGCTTCATTTATAAAATTGTTATAAGTTATCATTTCTTTATCAGATTCTTTTAATTTTCCCAATTCTCTTCACCGTAAGGGTCTAGGGTCTTTAATCTCATATCCATTATTTTAATTGGTTGTGTATGAATTAATAATTGTGAAGTTTTATCGTCACATTCAACTATGATAAAATCTTGTGTTGTACCATTATGTACACCAATTCTAATAACATGTTTAGTGTATTTTATTTGATCTCCGCCTTTTATCGGTTTACCCTGATAGGTTAAGAGTTGATCAAGAAAATGTTCTTCAAAGAAATCTAAAAATTTACCAACATCAAATAACTTCGATTTTCCTTCGTCTTGCCAATTATATCTTACCTTTCTTTCCTTATCTTCAAATATAACAGGGTAATAATCACCCTTATTGTTACCAAGTATTACGTCATTTACTTCTAAAATCTTTTGTCTTCCATTTTCATCCACCACACCAATTATCTTACCATTTATGGATTTTTTCAATTCTTCTATCATTAACTCAGCAGATTCTTTCTTTGCGCTCTCAACTGCGACCTTTTTTTCTTTTTCTAGGTCACTCATTTTTTTCTTAAGTTCAGCCAGAGCCTTCTCTATATCTCTAGTGTTCTTATTAGTGGTATTGGTCAAAATATTTTGAAAATCATTATAAAATGACTTAGTATCGTATATTTTCTTAGCTCCTGGTGGATCTGGTTTTATCATATCTTCATTTAAGACTTCAAGATTTAAATAAGAATTATATTTCTTTAACATGATACTATATATAATTTTTTAAATCTTATTTTTTGAATTACAAAGTTAGAAAAATTTTTCAAAATATCTATTTTATTTTTCTTATATATTAATTTTTTAATCGTGATCTACATATTCCCAATACTCTCCAGCTTTGAAATTTCTAAATCTATTAGTTAAATAATCTCCCGTTGTGATAAAAAATTTAAACGTGTCCATGAAAGGATTATCATGTGGTGTTCCGTAATCCATACCCATATTGACTCTTAGAAGTATTCCCTTCTTATCTACTTCAGCCTTAGTTAAAAACCCTTTCTTCTTGGCGTAGTCTAAAAATAATTTCTCAATAAAATCTTCAGTACAATAAATTCTATCCATATAGATAACACCCTTTGGTTCGTCTAATTTCCATAATAAAGCCCTACCTAATAATCTACTCATTGGATTTAATATGTATAACAATTTCACTTTCTCTGGGTTGTTAGTGTAGATGGGTAATCTTCTTTGTGAACGAACGTGTTTCATACAAGATTGGTGTAAAGAACCACCTCCTTCAGCGTAAAACATTTCGAGGTACCATTTGGCCATATCAATGCCTTTTGCTATTTTAAATCTACCGAAATCATCTTTATTAAGATTAAATGAAAATTTATAATCGTTAATATAATCTTCTATTATCATATCAGTATCGTTAATAATTTTCTTTAGAAATCTTCCCACTCTAATATTTTGACGCATAGTTGAAGTCCAAGGATCTTCACCTTTATCTAATCTTTTAAAATTATCAGCACTTAAACAAGACACTGTATCGTTTCTTTGTGTTACGTCAATATAAGATACGTCACAGAAAAATATTTTTTCGTAATCTAAAAGAAATTTTAAACTATAAGCAGAGATGTCTTTGAATTTTCTAGAATACATTAAAGGTATATTATCATCACTCTTATTATTAATGAATAAATCTGTCCATTTTGGATCTCTTATAAACCAACCGTTATTATTATATATCTCGCCTCCTAAATCGTGTAATTTATCGTTAAATCTATTTAAAAATTGTACACCACTCTTTTTTAATACTCCTATATGGTTATGTGTTTTCAAGTCATCGATGTCCCCGTTAACAACTACAAGGTCGCCAACTTTGGGTACAATAACAGATTCTTCAAATAGTTTATAGGATAACATCATAAATTGATGATAAATTTTTCGTTATATATTAATTTTTAAATCTTAAATTTTAAAACTTTATTCACTATTGATTATATATCTATGAAAATAAAGACTATGGAATGATAAAAGTTTTAGTACTCACCTCAGATGTTGACGGAATAGGTTACTACCGTAATTTTATGCCACACCTTACAATTAATGACCCAGAGTTTGAAGTTGATATAAGAATGTTACAAGACGGCACACTCAACTTATTAGACCCCAATTTCATGGGACAATACAAAATATTATTTTACAATAAATCAATACCATTTGCTAAACCCGAGTTTTTTGAATCATTTAATCAAAATCTCAAAAATCTAAACATTAAAGTTGTCTACGACATTGATGATTATTGGGTTTTAAGCTCTTCACATTTAAATTACGATATGTGGAAAAAATCAAAAGCAGATGAAGTGATTACTAGGGCTTTAAGAGAAGCTGATCACGTTACTACTACAACTCCATTATTCGCCAACAGAATATCAGAAATCAATCCTAATGTTTCAGTTATGGCTAACGCTGTGAACTTGGAAGAACAACAATGGACATTTAATCGTAGACCGTCAGATAAAATAAGATTTTTGTGGGGTGGTGGTATTAGTCATATGGTTGATCTTAGATTATTGAAGACTTCATTTGAAATGTTTGATAAGGACTTTTTAAAGAATGCTCAATTATTTATGTGTGGTTACGATCTTAGAGTTAGAACACCAAAAGGTATGATACAAAAGAGTGATCCTAGAACTAATCAATGGAGTTTCTTCGAAGATATATTTACAAATAGAGGTAAATATATTACTGGCGTAGAACATAGGAAATATCTTCAAACATACGATGATAAAGGTTACGGAATAAATGAAGAACATATTAATGAATTTTACCAAAGAAGATGGACACGTCCTATTTTAAATTACGGACATATGTACAATGAGGCTGATGTTTGTTTATCACCTTTAAAAAATAACCAGATGTTTAACTTTTATAAATCTAATCTTAAAGTTATTGAAGCTGGTGCTCATCATTGTCCACTTATTGCTAGTAATTACGGCCCTTATACGGTAGATGATATTGAAGGTAAGAAAGACGGTAAACAGAAAGGATTTTTGATTGACGAAGATAAACCGAAAATGTGGTACGAAAAAATGAAATTCTACGTTGAAAATCCAGATGTTATGAGAGAACACGGTGAGAATTTATTTAATTACGTTAAAGAAAATTTATGCATTAAAGTTGTTGGTGAAAAAAGAAAACAACTTTATAAAAAAGTAGTGGAGGCATAATATGAAAACAGAAGAAGTTAAAATGAAAACAGACGAAATATTAAAATCCATAGACGAAGTAAGAAAGAATTGGGTAAAATATATGACGTCAATATCGAAAAAGTGAAAAAAGAACTAGAAGAAGTGGCTATACCAAATTTCGAGAAATTAACAAAAAAATTAAACGATACAGTAGCACAAGTATTTGGATGGAGCGCTGACTATCACTTTGTTGAAATATCAAATATAGACGTTATCGATAATTACCAAACGTATAATATCGTTGAGGTTAAACAGATTAAAGTTTTGATACCAGAGGAATCAGCAGATAAAACAGATAATTTTATTGTATTGGTGCCTAAAAATCAATTTGGTGTGAGAGAACCTAATATGATGGATATAATTTATTTTAGAAATACATTGTATATGGTTAATAGTGTCTTCAAAAGCGAAGATACAAACTCTTACGAGTTAACTATATCGAAATATCAACAATATAGTGTACTAAAAGGATTATAAAAATAAGTTATTTATATGAAACTAGAAGATAAAATTAAAGAATTAGAAGATAAGAAAAAGTCTATAATGACTTCTATTATGGATGAAAAAGTCGAAAAAGAAGTAGTTGGCGATCTTCTCGATGAAATCATTAATATAAAATACGCTATATCACAATTGAAAGAAGTTGATAATATTGAGGAAGAAGAAGACGATTATCATCTTAACGTGGACGCTTATATCGAAAAGATTAAAACAGAAAGTGCTCATCATACTATGGGATCAACCACTTATGATATTCAAAGAAAATTGGTCACTAAAATAGAAGTTCTTAAAAATAAAACTTTAGCTACAAAATTAATTACAAATGGTAATATGGCTGCTGTTTTAGGAGACGTCGCTGGTTATACTCTAACCCCAATAAACGCTGGTAGATTAAATCAAGTTGATCCAAGAATACCATACCCTATGGGGCAAATAGGTAATTTACAGATATTTGTAGACGCTTTTCAGAGATGGGATGATAATAGAATTGTATTATACGCGAATGAAAACGAGGTAGCCACTTTAATAGTAAAGGACACACAAGGTGTACTTATATAATTTAATATATAGCAATAAAAACAAAGGAGGATAAATGTTAATAGTAGAATTAAAAAATGGTTTAACAATAGACAGAGCACTTAAAATACTTAAAGGTAAAGTAGCTAAAACTAAAATGGTCAAGCAGTTAAGAGATAGACAAGCCTATGTTAAACCATCTGTGGCTAGAAGAGCTGAAATACAGAAAGCAATTTACATACAAGGATTAAGAAAGGAAGAAGAGGATGATAAATAAATTAAAGTATAAAATCACTTATAGATGTCCTACTCCTCACACACCTGAGGCTGATAGTGAAGAGATTTTTATCGATGCTTATAACGATAAAAGAGCAGTAGATAAATTTTATTCTATGTTCAAAAGTAGAACATTTGTATTTGAAAAGGTGGAAGAAGTAATAGTAGAAAAAACACATAAAGTAGATGCCAAATAAAGTAGATCAACAACACAAAGAATTAATCAGAAAAATTTTAAGATACGGTTCCACTAAGAAAGATAGAACAGGAGTTGGAACAAAATCTATTTTCGCTCACCAACTGGTGTACGATATGGAAGATGGATTCCCTTTGCTCACATTAAGGAAAATTCATTCTAAATCATTCATACACGAAATGTTATGGTTCTTAGGAGCTTACGATATGGAAAAATATGGACCTTTTGGAAACACCAATATTAGATATTTATTAGATAACGGTGTAACTTTTTGGAGCGAATGGCCTTATTATTCATATCTTAGAGCAAGAGAGTTTCGTCCAGAATTACCAGATATGAATATAAAAGAATTTGAATCTAAAATTATTATAGATGACGAATTTGCCAAAGAATTTGGATCAATAGGACCAGGTTACGGTAAACAATGGACAAACTATGGTGGTAAGTTGGAACTTAAAAGAGAAGAAAATAAAAATAATTTCATCATAACTCAAGGATTTAATCAAATAGATAACGTGATCGAATTATTAAAGAAAGATCCAGACTCACGTCGTATGATAGTAGACGCTTGGAAAGTGGACGAGATAGAAGAAATGTTACTTCCACCTTGTCATTATACATTCCAACTATATACAAAAAAAATGAAACCTGAACAGATTTCATGCTTATTCAAGCTGGATAAGTAAAAATAAACTACAATTCGGTAAACCCATGGAAGAATATAATTTCCCAGAAAGAAAATTATCTATGATGTTAACCATTAGAAGCAACGATTGCGGATTAGGAAACCCTTTTAACGTTGCAGAGTATGCTCTTTTACTTCATATGATTTCACAAGTTGTTAATATGGTTCCTAATAAATTGATAATAAATATAGGAGATGCTCACATATATAATAATCATATAGAACAAATGAAAAAATTATTAGATCGTTCCAGTTATGACCTTCCGACTTTAATATTGAATCAAAATATAAAAAATATTTATGATTTTAGATATGAAGATATAATGATAGAAAATTATAAATCCCACTCTAATATAAAAATGGACGTTGCAGTTTAATATTGTAAGGGTACTCTAAATACGACTTTATATTTTTAATATATAAGAATAAAAAGTCATCTTATGGAATCTGGAATTTATAAAATAGTTAATATTACAAATAATAAGTTTTACATAGGTTCTTCTAAAAATTTGAAAAAGAGATGGTGTCAACATAAATCTGATTTAAATAGAAATGCTCATCATAGTTTAATTTTACAAAGAGCTTGGAGTAAATATGGCGAGAATTCTTTCGAATTCAATATCATCGAGATATGTGAAGAATCGAAATTATTTGAAAAGGAGCAAAAATATATAGACACTTTAAAGCCAAAATATAACGTGGGGTTACAAGCTTGTGGAGGAGATAACTTAACAAATAATCCCAATAGAGAAGAAATCATTAAAAGAATAGTAATTGGTCTTTACTTTAGAAATCAAAATATGACCGATGGTGAAAAAGAGAAAAGGTCTAATAATTTAAAAGGCGATAAAAATCCCAATTTCGGTAATAAATGGACAGAAGAAATGAGGAAAAGCATGAGTGATAGGGTTATTGAACACTTTAAAACACACGATCATTATAAAACTGGGAAAAAACATAAAGAAATTTTTGGTGAAGAAAAAGCAAAAGAGATAAGTGATAAAATATCTAATTTCGCTTCAACCAGAGTTGGTGAGAAAAACGCTTTTTATGGTAAACATCATAGTGAAGAAACAAAAAAGATAGCACATGATAGAATGATAGGAAAATATTTTGGCGAACAAAATATTAGATTCTCTATAAATGGTAAAGAATATGATAGTTTGGGCATAGCATCAAAAGAATTAGATATTCCTATTACCACGATAAGATGGAGAATTAAATCCAACAATGTAAAATTTACAGAATATAAGTATATATAGACGTTCAGCTTTATTTGTCCATTAAACCACTCTCATGAGAGTGGTTTTTTATTTTTAAATTTTTATATATAGCCACATGATAAAAGAATTTTCATCTTTCTTAAATGAAACTAGAATCTATGGTGAACTTGTTCCTGTTAAACATGATGGGTCTAATGTTAAAGTGGGCGATGAAGTTAGACATCAAGACTATGGTGAAGGAGTAGTTAAAAATATTCGTGAACAATTTGGTGTTAAAGTAATAAAAGTTCATTTTCTTTATGTTGTACCTGGTGGAGAAACAAGGGAGATAAGAGCTGACACCGAAAGGGATTTTGAAGTGGTAGAAACTCCAGATTTTATTGAGGTTGAAGGTGATGTTAGAGATTATATTAAACCAGGTGACATTGTACAACACATCACTTATGGTAATTGTATAGTGTTAAGTGTGCGTCTAACTAGACCTTTAGTGGATCTTAAAGTTATTAGTACAAACGTATCAAGGGAGATAAGAACAGATTTAGGAGTCTTGAAAATAAGGAATAGTTCAATGGAAAAACCTAAACAACCAAGAAGAAGAATAAGATGGTATGATCACGGTAAATTGGATAATGAATGGATTACATAAAAAATATATAAATAACATGGAAAACCTAATTAATTTCAATAAATTCGTAAATGAGGAATATATGTACAGACAATCTGCCGATACTAAGCCCGAAAGACACGGAAAATCGAAACAATATTTTATTTCAGCTTTAGTTAAAAGAGGACATGATAAAAAGAAATTAGATAAAATGTCTATCGCTGAACTTGGCAAATTACACGCCAGCGCAAAAAAAGAAAAATAAATGGATAAAATATCCCTCTTACTTGAGAAATCTGATGTGCCAGTCAAGATATTAAATTATCCTGAAGTTCGCCAATCTACCAAAGATAGATGTGGTATAGACGCCGTTCAAACTGTTCTTCAATATTACGGTGAAGATTATAGAGAAGACGAACTTTTGAGCAGCCTTAGAAATAAAAACACTTATCTATCTGATAATATGGAAAGCGCTAGAGTTAATAATGTAGTAAATCTTTTCAAAGAAAAAGAATATAAGATTGATTTTAAACGAATGAACATCAATGATATAATAGGATATTTAAATAGAGATATTCCTGTTATTTTATTAATACAGGCTTGGGGTGAAGTAGATGATTACGAAGAAGAATGGAAGAGTGGGCATTACGTTGTGGCTGTAGGATATACAAAGAATAAAATATTATTTGAGGACCCAGCTACATTTCAAATGACTTATTTAACTTTTGATGAATTAATGGTAAGGTGGCACGACGAGGACGAGGACAGAAGATATATTAATTTTGGTATAGCTGTATATGGTAAGCAACCAAAGTTTGATAAAAATAAATGGTTAAAGATTGGTTAAGAATTACTCGACATATATGAATGAAGCAAAGGGTGATCAACTTTTCAAAGAAGGTGAAGTGGCTTATTTTAATGGTGATGATTGGTCTTCAAATATGGGACAGTGTGAAATTATTGTGTCTGGATTTAACACTAAAAAGAAGACATGGGAATATAGGATAAAAGTAGGAACTATGACTTTTTGGACAGAAGAGACACACATAAAGCATTTGGAAAAAGAAGAGCCAGTTAAAACGAAGGCAGCTGTAAGATGGTACAAGGGTGGTAAACTCAGCGCACCAATACCATCAGAAGATGTTCCAGAATATGTTGATTTTATAACTAATGATAAATTTAGACAATTCTTGATAGATAATAATGATTATACAAATTATATTGAAAATGTGAAGAGATATTGCGGTAGATTGCCTCAATTTATAGAAAGATTTAGTGATAATGATCAAAGAGAACTTATAAATCACGCTTTCACTTGGGACAGAACACCAGAAGATTATAATTATTGGAGCGATTTAAATCAAAAATGGAAAGAAATATATCAAACATATAGATAAATGATAAAAAAATATAACACATATATAAACGAAGGAGTTAAGGATAAACCTAAATTCTTTAATATCAAGGACGTTTTTGATAAATTTCCAGGTAGTATTTCGATTGCTGAGAAGGAACTTCAAAATCTTGTAATCGGGGAATTATGTGTTTGGTATGTAGTTGGTTCCAGTTCGTTGAAAAAACAAGTGGTAAGTGAAGTAGAAATTAGAAAGTTTCATCAAGTATATTTTAACGGTTTTCACGTCAACGCTGATTATAGTATAGAAATAGAACAAAAAAGCAAAGAAGACAATTCTTTGAGAACTACAATAGATGATGAAATACAATCATATATAGATAAACTTAAAAATGGTCGACCAAAGAAACATGAGATAGTTGGTTTTCCAACTGGTGAGGTATTGTATGTTACAAGAGACGAGATGCAAAAATTATTAGATAATGGGCTTGTGAGATATGAGAAGTGGATGAAATGGAGAGATACAGATTATAAAGACATATATTTTTTTAGAGATCAAGTCTATCATCAAATTAGAAAAGTTTTAGACGATACATATAAAAAACCAATAAAATCTAATGTTGAAGAGAAAGACGAATACGATATTGGTGACGTTGTTGTTTGTACTGGTTCTTCTGGTAGATTAGTACTTGAAGATAGAATAGGTAAAATTGTTGATAAAGTCAAAAAACCAAAAGAACAAGATTATTCTTATCTGGTATCATTTTTAATGAAATTTAGTTTCTATCTTTTAGATGGAAATAAATGGTGGATGAAAGAAAATAATATAAAAGGATTATATACTGGTGATATTCAAACTCAAATACAACTAGCCAAACTACAAGATAAAAGACAACCACCACCCGAAGTTGAAAAATTTATGAGCGATTTTCTAGAAGAACACGAAATAGATGACGATTATCATTTAAAACAACTATTTAAATCTGGCGCAAATAAAGTAGTTATAGATCAAGGGAATGATAATATAAAAACAATAGAACCAAAACCTATGTCTATACAATCAGATGATTACGAAGATGAAGAAGAAATGGATCAACAAAATGATTAAGAAATTTAAAACATATAACGAAGAGTTTTCTTTCGATAAAATCGAGAGCGAGGAGATTGTTATTGATATTAATGACTATGCCGAAGAATACGATAATATCTTTAAAGATAAATTCAGATGCGTTAAAGCTGTTGGACCTATTCATCAAGAAGGTGAAATCTTTAATGTGAAAGATTTGTTTAAAGGTACATTTGGAATGTGGATAACAAGTAAATCAAGATACGATGTGACTGAAAAATTTAAAATTATAAAAGGTTTCGATTGTGATATAGAATTCCTACAATTGAAAAAAGGTAATTATATTATGATTTGGCCGGGTAAACAACAAAGAATAAATGACGCTGATCCAAATTACGAACCTTATCCAGGAGCACCAAAGAGAAAAGCGAGAATGAAAGGATCAAAAGAAAATTCTTTAAAAAGATTATCTAGAATATTTAGTGAACATAATAAAATTTTTATTCCAGCCAATAGAGTTGTAATGTACAATTTAGTGGAATATTTAAGAGACGCCCAAGAGAAACTTATAGGCGGTTATTTTTGGGAAACATCATCAGGCACTGTTGTAAGAGGAACTACCGATAAAAGATATACAGGTAAACAAGAAGAAATAGTTATCACAAGACCTAGATACATATACACAAACGGTGATCATTTAATATTAAAAAGCCAAAAAGTAGGAGGAACAGTTTGGGACAGAGAAAAAGAAACTTATTTAGATATAAATAAACCCATCTACGGTAAAATGGTACATTGGATTGATCCAGAACTAGATCCATACGGTGAGGAGGAATGGGACGATGAAGTTAGAGAAATCACTGAAATCCGAAGTTTTGATAAATTTATACCAACAGGTAAATCTATTTCCAGTAATGAGATAGAAGATATGATAGAAAAAAGAGACGTAAGAGTTCTTAATGAAGATTATATAGGACGGGTAATGGTTTCAGATTTACCAAATTATTACATACATATAACTAATTGGATAATTAATAATGATGGAAGACAGCGGTATAAAGGATTAAGATTTTATTACGATAATTACTACGATCCAAATGGAAAACATTATCAATTTACAACTGAAAGGGTTTACTATTTCAAATCTAACATTACAATTACCACTTATAAAGAAATTGATCCTATGATAATTATAGATGAAAGAGATCCATATGGAGAAGAAGATTGGCGTGAATACGTGATAAGTGAACAATTTAATGAAGAATACACTCCTCCTAAACCAAAACTTGTTTTAGATAGAACACTTAATTTTAGTGATTTTCTTAGATTTGATCTTCTCGGACTTAAAAAGTTAAATCTTGTTAGAGATTTTATGTTAGAACAAATTGTTATTATTAAACAGGGGCATAATAACGCTAGAACAAAAGGTAGGGTATATCACATTAAACCAATTAAAATAGATGGCGATCAATATTACGAGATTAAAATGACTACAAAACAAGGGGATAAATCAATTATTATTGGTGACGCTGATAAATTTAAAGTTAAACCTCCTAAACAAATTAAATATAAAATAGATCCATGCGGTGAAGAAGATTGGGAATTATTGGGGGATGACGTTCCGGATGTTAAATCAAAAGTCATTAAGGGTAAAGGAAAAATCAAGAATAATGGGTATTTCAGCCACACCTTTCCGGTCAAAAAAGATTTTTATAAAATTTTAAAAGATATTCGACATCAAGCGATTCAAAAAGAAGATTTTGAAAAGTTTTTAAAAGAAAAACGAAAAAAGGAAAACGAAGAAGATTAGATATTGGATAAAAACCAGAAAAGAATCGAATTATAATAAATATAATCCAAATGAACTCAATTATTAAAATAAACGGTAGAGAACTAAAACCCTATATTTGGAATCTATACAATGGTCATAAAACCAACGATATAGATTACTATTATAGTAGAATGATGGAAGCTGAACTTAAAACAGAAGAATTAGGTAAAATTGGCGAACTTCCTATATTTCTTGTTCAAAACGATCACGTTATAGGTCAACCTAATATTCTTATTATGGGCGGAGTCCACGGCGAGGAATCTGCCGGTTCTTGGGGCATATTGAATACGATGATGAAATTGAAGTTGATGAAAATTCACGCTAATGTTTCTTTCATTCCTATTATGAACCCTTACGGATTTAGTAAAGGCATAAGATTTAACGAACAACTAAAATCTGTTAATAGTGGTTATTTTAGGACAAAATCTGGCAAACCAGAACTAACAGAAGAAGGTAAGATTTTAAATAAAAATTTTGTTAGATTAACAGAATTAGCAAGAAACGGATTCCTGTCTTGCCACGAAGATACAGATGAAAATCATTTCTTTATCTACGAAATTATACACGACGCTAAACCAGATTTCTTTTGCACTGAACTTCAGAACATTGGAATTAGATATTTCGGTAAACGTCCAGACGGTCCTTCTTATCAAGGAACAACAAAAGACGGCGTTGTGATGAACGAAAAAGACGGCACAATAGATGATTATTTATTTACAATAGGTGGTATTCATAGAGCTATTACTACTGAAACACCAGGACACGAAGATATAAACAAAAGAGTATTTGTTTACGAACAATTAATAACTAAATTTATAGAATTAAATAACGCTGGAAATTTTTGGAGATAATTAATTAAGACTCCTTCTATATCTTCTTTCTTGATTCATTATACCAACATTCACTAAATCAACTATTTCCTCACCCCTTTTCTTTTTATTTTTAATCTCCTCTTTATATTCATCTGGATCGAGTCTATCTTTAACAAGGGTCATGTATTCGAAATCAGAAATTTTACTTATATCGTTTGTGTGGCAAAACTTACAGTTTGTGGCTTCGTCATTAAATGTTTTAAACAAAGCGTTACATTTATTGCATTTGTAATAAGCTGTGAGATCTTCTTTTGATGTTACTAATGGAGCAGCTCCAATTTGCTCTGCTTCAAAAGTTTTAAAATCCATTATGTTTCTCATCGACGATATATTTTTTAACTATATATCGTTTTAGAAAAATGAATTATTTAGATTCGAGTATTATTTTAAGATCGTTAACAGCTTCTTCCCATTTTTGATTTTGTACTGCTTTCCATTTCAAATTCCTGGATTCATTCATTAAGAACCTTGCGTTCTCAAGTTGTTTAATCAATTCTAAATCTTCCATATATTCTTTTATTTTTATATATTATTAAAGACGTCGTCTGATAGAGGGAAACTAACAAAACCTTTGGTTAATTTAGGATCAATGGGTTTGCCTTCTTCGAATTGTTTATTAACAGTTTCGTGTCTATTAATCATTTCTTGTACTGTTTCTTCGTCAAAAAGTGGAAGAAATCTTTTAATTTCTTCTTCAACTTCATCTAATTCTTCTTGTGTCCAATTGTGGGGTTGAACCCATTCTATATTTAAATCGTAAACAGAATGTTCGTCACCAAGATTAACGTGGAAACATTGACCAAGATTTAAATGATCTTTATCAATCATATCCAGTGGAAGATCCATTGTATAATTTAAACCGTAATCTTCTTTCTTTAATCTAACAGTTACTAGATCAAGTTTTTCTTCTATACTTTCAATAAAACCAAAATATCTATTCATTTCTTTGCCTTTCTATATATTCAATTATTTGTACTATTGATAATGGTACGTAACCAACGTTGTCTACTCCAACGTCAATAACACCTGGTGCGTGAAAGTATTCACCGTGATGTTCGTAGATTCCGTGAACGTGTCCGTGAAGACAAATTATATCAGAACCTTTTGCTGGGTAATGTGGATAATGACTCATGGAAAAATTATAAGTTTTACCGTTGTGTTGGTAAGACATTTCGTGTGAGTAATCCCACCATTGAATTAAACCTGAGTTTTTGTAGTTGTTAAGCATGTATGTTCTATCATGATTACCTTTAATCATGTATTTAATGCCGTTTAGTTTACATAAAAGATTCCTAGCGAATCTCTTAGACATAGTAAGACTAAAATCACCAAGATAGTAAACCTCGTCTTCGGGTTTAATAACTTTGTTCCAAGATTCTGTCATGTGTTTGTTCATCGAATGAACATCACCAAATTGTCTGTTACAGAATCCAATAATATTGCGATGCCCAAAATGGTGATCTGATGATACATATATCATATTTTGTATATCTGTTGTAAAAATATCATATTTTTATTTTAATATATACAAATATAATAAATAATATTTAAATAAAAAAAAATAAAATAAATATGGCTGGTATAAAATGGACCGAGGATGAAGATAATTTTTTAAAGGAAAATTATGAAAAATTGAATAAAGACGATTTATTAACTAAATTGATTAACAGAACTTGGGATGCTATCAAATTAAGAGCTGAAAAGTTCAAGATTAAAAGATATAATAATGAAAGAAGATTCATTGATCTTGACGTTTTATTAAAAGATACAAATGAGTCATATTACTGGATTGGTTTTATTATGGCTGATGGTCATATACACAATAATAAAAGATTGAAGATTTGTCTATCCATTAAAGACGAAGAACATTTGATAAAATTTAAAAATTTTATCAAATATGAAGGTGAATTAGCTTATGGGAACAACAACAATCGTGATAATACCACTATTAGTGTAATGGATACTAAATACATAAAAAAATTATGCCAAAAATTCGATATAAAACACAATAAAACGTATAATCAATGTAATATTCATAAAATTAAAAAAAATAATTTATTATTAAGTCTAATAGTTGGATTCATAGACGGTGATGGTTCTATTAGAAATTCGAAAAATAGAAAAGATTTTTTTCTAACTATTAAATGTCATAAAAGTTGGTCAAATAATTTAGATTATATATTAAAATCGATAATTAGAATAACTGGTAAAAATTGTAATACATCAGTAAAATTAACAAATTGTAAAAGATATTCATATATTCATATGGGGAATTCTGTTGTCCTTAAAAAATTGAAACATGAAATGTTGAAGTTAAATGTTCCATATATGAAAAGAAAATGGGATATTATAAATATGGATTTTGAAAGTAAATATGAAACTAAGAGAAAACATTTAGAACAATATATTGGTATTATTAATAACGATCCACACATGAAAATAAAGAACATCGCAAAATTGATAGGTTTATCAGAAGGAGCCATTTATAAATATAAGAGAGAATTAAAAAAGTAGTTCATTTAATTTAATATATAGTAAAAAAGAATCAGTCAATATGGCACACGTTAAAAGATTTAAAGAAGTAAACGAAAGTTTTTATTTTAGTGACTGGGTTGATATGGATCTATTACAATCAGTTATAGACCACATGAAACCAGGTAAAGAATCATCTGGTGACGAATTCAAACAATCCCTCAGAGGATTCAATAACGAATACGAAGTCACCGTTCAAAAAAGATTACCAGCAACATTTGGTAAACAAGTAGCTGTTTGGATTGACCTATATCTAGTTCAAGATGTGATAGATAGAATGAACCCAGTTTTATGTAAACAATCAGATGAATATAAAGCGGAATTAAAAAACTTCTTAAAATAATGCACGTTAAAAGATTTAAAGAAATATTTGAAGCTGTGGCTGTACATAAAAGTGTGAAGCCCGAAAAACTTCCTCATTGTGCCGAAATGGAAGCTAAGGGATATAGAATAGCGTCGATAGGAGACGATAAATACGCTTTTCACAAGAATTACGAAGCAGATGATGATATTTATTGGTTAGGTAAAAATACACCAGATTACCAGTACGGTAAAACTTATATCGCTACACCTGATATTGTTGCTGATAAGAAACATAATCCTTTCTATTCAATTTTCTGTAAATGTGATCCAGGTCCAACCGATGAGCAGAAGAAGATCATAGCAGAAAGAGAAAAAGAAAATCAGAAAAGGTATGAGTTAATACAGAAACAGATTAGAGGTGAAGCTGAAAAGAAAAAGAAGAAAAAGAAATAATCATCAAATATTAAACCCATGAATTTCTATCAGTCCAACGATTTTTATATGGGTCTGATTTAGTTTCATATTTTTTACTTGGTAAATCATCGTCCCAATTTTCTTCACCGTAAGGATCAAGCTCTTTCATTCTGTCCTTTTTAATGTTCATTTTCTTGAGTTCTTTTCTAGCTCTATATGTAACAGAGTAGTCTGATAATTCTCTTAATTTTTCAAGTATATAAACTCTATCTTTATCTGGAAGATTATGCCAATCATCTTTGGATAATCTCATGGATTTAATTTTCCTTAATTCGTATAAATATTCTCGGTCGGTCATACGTTGTCCTCCCATAATTCTTCCCCGTAAGGGTCTGCTTCACTAAAAATTTGTTTACCTTTATTAATGGGTTGTATTGATTCATTGAATGCTCCCCACTGTGGAAAATGATCATCCAACAGAGATACTCTTAATAATTCCATATTATCATCTAAATGATGATAAACATTATTTTCACTCGTTAGAATTGATAGACCATCGTTTCTCATTATATCTATCAGTGGTCTATTATCGTGTAATAAACACGTATCATCAAAATGAAAAAATGGATCACCGTCTATTCTTGAAAATCCTAAAAATTTTATCCAATTTTTTAAATTATCATCTGGGAAATCGTGTTTATTAATTATTGCGCCAGCATCAGTTTCTTTACCTATATAAATCCAACAAGGACCAGATACACCGCCTACTTTTTCACGTATTCCAAAATATCTCATTTGTTCTCTTAAACACGCGTTTAAAGCAGCTTCTAATTGAACAGATCTTGTTCTTATCTTAAATACTAATGGCATAATTTATTCCTCCCAATTTTCTTCACCGTAAGGATCAACAGCACAAAACTTTTGTCCCTTTGGTTCTTTTTTTCTTGATATTTCTTTTTCTAAAAATATTAAATCTTCATTAACTCTATTTCTCAAACCAATTAAAGCCACTCTATAATCCCTATGCGTCTTGTATCTACCTTTAGTGATGAAAAAATAAGAATTTAATTCTCCTCTTGATTTATCCACATCCGCTTCTAATGTCCATATTCTTGTCCTACAATCTGTGAATCTATTAGCTGTGTAATTATCCATATTTGGTGCCCATTGACCATTATAATGTCTAGCCACATGATCCAATCTATGAACCATAGGAGTGATATTATTATGTATGGTTCTATATGTGGATTTAATATCTTCTATTTCAGCCACTATACCAACACCAAGAATCCCTTTTGTGAGATATATAGGGAATACCTTTTCTTTTATTAAATTCCACAATTCAGTGCATGTTTTTACAATTATGGCAATAATAACACGCCAACCTTCTAATGTGAATAAAAGTTTGAATATATTACTCAACGTATGGAATACCGCTTTCATTTAATGAATCTAAATAATTGTTATGACCTAATTGAATTTTATCGTAAATTTCGTCTCTGAATTTCACCTTAACTTCCCTATCTGGGTAGTACTCTGCAATTTCTCTTAATTTTGAACCACTTGGTATAGCTATTAAATCATCATCCATAACGTAAGAACCTTCACCATCAAACCAGGGAAAATCCATAAGTAATTCGTGTTGAGCTAATAACATTGGATAATATATGTTATTTTCGAACATTCCTGGTCCCTCTAGACAAACCCACCATCTGTTTTGTATTTTGGATATTGTGTATCTCATAATCTACTCCTTCCAATTTTCTTCACCGTAAGGATCTAATTCACTAAAAACTTGTCCTTGCGGATCGTTGTTTTCATACCTTATTTGAGCAGCAACCATCTCAATTCTTAAAGTGTTTATAACATCTTTATGCCTATCATACATAACATCTATAACAATCCCATGATTATCAATTAGTTCTGGGGGATTATTGGTTGCGTCACATATTATTTTATAGTTATAAAGGAAGTGATTAACTTGTAGTTCTTTAAATATGGGATCTAATCTTGTTATAATTTCAGTGCGTGTGTCTGGCGTATTGAAACGCATCCACATGTTTTCTAACGCTTCTTCAATTCTTTTTCTAATTAAGATGAAGGCTCTGCGTACATTTAAATCATCGAGTGTTATCGAATCTTCATTTATTATCCAAGGACTATTCATTGTCCCACCTTTCTTCCCCGTAGGGATCTAATTCACTAAATACCTGTTGATAACTACCTTTAGGATCATGTCCATGTAATCCTCTAAAATCGCCTTCACAATCAAACCAACCAACATCGGGACGATAACTCCATAATTCACTAGCCATGGATTTTCCTTGTAATTTAGTTTTAACTCCTTTGTGTTCAATCCACATGGCGTTGCCTTGTGAATCTGACTGTAAAACTTTATGGTTATCTGTTGCATTAATAGTATTACTTAGTTGAAAACTACTTGGATTTGGTACTCCGTAAAAACTATTAGTCACTATTTTTTTCCATAGTTTATTTGTATTCATTGGTTTTCCTCCTCTCCATTTAGGATTGTTGCTCATAAATCTTCTAGACATTACCAGTTCTCCTCTCCGTAAGGGTCTAATTCATTAAATCTTTGTTCACCTTTTGGTTGTTGGGTTTGTTCATTTTGTTTCCACAACATTCCTGTACTACCAAAACCTGTATTATTTTTAAAAAAGTCTGGAAGTTTTTCCATTGCTTCTTTCATATATTTTTGACCTGCTCCTGTAACTCCTCTTGCTTGGTCGTAATAATTAGTTGACCAATGATCTATTAATCCTAATTTATTCCATTTCTCAACGGCGTCTCTACGTATTTTCCTAAGAGTTTCTTTATCAATAGAATTTTCATATTCTTTTACAAGTTCTAGTTCTCTTTTAGCAATACTATCAAAGCTCTCCATTTTCATGAGATCTTCGTTTAAACTCCTATATTCTTCTTTAGTCATCATTAGTTTCTCCAATCTTCCTCACCGTAAGGATCTAAATCACTAACTACTCTATTAATTTCAGAGTTTCTCATACCTCTTCCTATTGACTGTTTTTCATGTAAACTACCGAAGCTTCCTATTTTCCAAATCTTTTATTTTATCTTCTATTTTCATAACTTTTATTTTATTTTTTATTCATCTGTTAAAGCCGCTTTAATGGATTCTGTAACATCAGGTATGACTTGTACTTTCTCAAGTATTTTAACCTCAATATCAATAATTCTATTACCCGGAATATATCTTTTATCGTATCCAACATCTACCAAAAAACCTTGAGTACAAATTCTATAAAGATGTTCTTTAAGAGAACTATCTTCACAATCAATATGAAGATGATGTAATCTTGGTTCTGTGTATCTTTGATCTATATGTATTTCTAATTCGTATGTGTTCATAACTCTAATTATTTTTTTCTTCTTCTACTTTTTCTAATTCTCCAAGTAAAACAACTTTTAAGTGATTTGTTGAAAAGTGACGTGCTTGTACGATAAAACTTTTATCGTCATCAAGTAAAACAGTATCATTAACGGCTGGAACAATATATGTGTAATATTCCTGAAGTATCTCACCGTCGTAGTCCATAATTATAATTTTGTAATCTTTGATCATTGTTAAGGCTTCGTTTTCTTTTTTATAGTCTTTTTTTCGTCAGTTGTTTCGGTTTTTTCAACCTTTTCTCTCTTTTTTCTTGGTTTTAAATATGGAGTATATTCAGTTATACCTTTTTTTTCTAAACAGTTAAAGCAATGCAATACCTGATAAGAGTTGTTCTTTGTAACCCAATACACTTCTTTATCTGTAAAGTCACCAAGACAGTTCATACAGATATTACTATTAGAAATTTTCTTCGCCATCGTCTTTTATATTATCCAAGTTATATCTTTGTTTCTTTTTATCCCAATCTCTACCTAAAAATTTCATAATAGGCCACCAATTCTTGAAATTATCACTCTTGAGGATTAATACAGTCTCCACAATTATTCCAAAAATATTTAAAACAGGAGTGAACCAAACATGTGGTGAAACATTCTTATCTATTCCCCTTATATAAGCATGATAGTTCAACCATCTACATAGAAATACACTCTCGATGTATATACCTAATATCCAATATAATACCGTCATAATCCTAAAATTTTATCAATTAAATTCATATCTTCTGTGTCTGTGTCGTCAACGATGAATATAGTTTCATGGATTTCAGCAACGAGATCTAACATGTCTCCTCTATTCTTCATCCATAACATATAATCACCAGAATCAAACTTCACACTTTCGTCTAAAGCCTTGTTATATAAGGAAATTTGAACTACGTCACCAGTAGTTACACCCATTCCAAACTGATTATAATAATAAAGAATTTCCCATGTTTCATCTTCGTAAACAAATGATAAATTAGGGTGATCTGAAGAAATGACGTTTACTTTATCTACGTTCTTCAACGCTGTATTTCTTACGATTTCGAATACTTTCGTTCTTTGTTCTAATGATAGTTTCATGATTTTTAAATTAAGGATATAATACAATACATCTTTTACTTGGGTCGTTCTTCATCAATTCCCACTCGTCGTCTTCAAAATCGTTTTCCCACGCTTCTCTTTTCGTGTCGTAAACTTCATATCCACCTCTTCTACCACCTTCTTCTGTGAAGACACAATCTGGATCAAATCCGCGAGCCGATTCATAACCATTACCTTCTGAGTCCCTTTGCAACATTATTTTGCAATCGTCCAATTCAATAGACATTGAATTGACTTGTTCTCTTAGTTCTTTAAGTTTCATATTAGTTTTGTTTTTTAATCATTTCAGTCTGAACGTAAGTAGCTTTATCGAATTCCACTTTTCTGATGGAATCAATTTTAGGTCCAGCACAATATACACAAGAGCTATAAACGTCAGGTGAACTGAAAGACGTTGTGATAGAATAATTATTGTTTACGTTATCGTAAGCAATTTTCTGTTCAATTTTTACACTTTGATTACCGCAAGCCATTAAAAATAACATTGAGGCAAATACTATTAACTTTTTCATTTTTCTTTTTTTTAATTTTTAGAAAGGTCCGTAATAACAATCATCTTTTACACGTGGTTTACCAGATAACATATTAGATATTAAGAATTTTAAATCTAATATAAAAGCGACTATCAACCACAAAATAATCCCCGGTATTATTAATGTCGGTAAAGTTATTAATAATAATAACACGTACCCTATAATTTGAAAAAACTTTTTCATTTTTTATATCCTTTTTTATTATCAAACGATTTACCAAACAATCTAAGTGTGAATTCAAAAAATAAAGCAATAAGAGCTAGTCCTATTACTAATACATCTGGAAACATAACTATAACAAATATAATAACAATCGCGATTACAAGTCCCATATCAATTTTCATTTTTAGGTTTATTGAAAATATCGTAAGGAAAATATTTCCTTTCTATTATTAACAAATAAAATGCCATAAACATTACAAGAAAGAAAGACATCATTATATACGATCTACTACCGACAGCTAGGGTCATCCACGCTGATATAATCAAAGCATCTAACCCCACAATAATTCTAAGCAGATATTTAATAAAAATTTTTAATATCATATTTTTATGTCTTTTAAATATTGTGAGAACATTACTAAATATGGATAAAAAAGATATACAAAATAACATAACCCAATTATAACCATATACATCATGAATATGAAGGGCCAGTTGATAGATAACCATCTTGGATATTTATCTTCCTTATCATTTGCCGCTATTATACCAGCAATTATAGACATTATAATTAATACAACACCTATTAAACCAACGATTAAATGTACCATATTTTTATTTTTTATTTACCAATTAACTATCATTGTCCAAGAAGAACCTTTTCCTGCGTATTTTTGTTCTATGACTTCAAACCCTTCTGCCCTTAGATCATCTTGAAGATCAAATATATATTCACATAATTTCACATTAACGTCCTCCTGAACTTGTAAATTATACGATCCCATTTCAGACATTTTTTTAATTTCTTCGTGAATTAATTTAAGTCCGACTTTTTTCCTTTCCTCTTTAAATTCGTTAAGTCTTATATCTGACTCGGCTCTAAGTCTCTTATCAGACTCTTCTGCCAATTTTTTCATTTCTTCTGCTAATCCCATATTATTTAGTGTTTTTATTCGTTCCAATTTTCTTCTCCGTATGGATCTATATCATTAAAAATTCTATTTGTTTTACGTTCTTCCATTATAGGTACATTTTCGTAATATTTCGCAAGATGTTGATAATCATACGTGTACCGGTTAAACTTCAATTTCTCTCTTGATATCTCTTCGGCTAAGATAGCTTCTAGTTGTGCAACAACGTCAAAACCATGATAAGCTTTAAGATCTTCTATATTTTCAGCATTCCATTTCACGAAGTCCAGTCCTCCTCACCGTAAGGATCATCATATTTATGTTTCTTCATGAGAATTTTATTTCTTCTTTTCTTCCATATTTTAACAAAAAATTTCCAAATGCTTTCTAAACCAAATTCCCAAAAAGCTGCGAAAATTAATACTAACGATGCTAAAATGTTTAATGGTGTGAAAAATATAGCAAATTCAAATCCCCCTTTATCGCTATCCTCCCACATCGCGAAATAAAAAAATATAAGCAATACAAACCAAGCGATTAAAAAACCTATAAGCCACCACATATCTAGTTCTCCCAATTTTCTTCCCCATAAGGATCTAAAGACTTACGCCTGTGATACTCTTCGGGATTAGTTTCAAGTAATTTTAATTTATCTATCAATATACTATTTTCTTTCATTGCTTTATCTGAAAGTTTCAGATAATGTATAACTTCTTTTTGTACTTCGTTCTTTTCGTTTATAACTCTTCTTAAAGCTTCTTTAGTCTTCTTTAAATCTTCAACAAGATATTTTTTATTTTCTTCTATTTCTCTGTTTCTTCTATCAAAATAATCTTTATGAAAATTTGCTTCTTTTATCCATTCATCAGGCTCACCAGGTAAAGGTGAAGACTCATCTTTCCACCATGTAGTATCTGGAATGTTCCACTTTTTAGTTTTTTGCGATGATTCTAACTTATCCCTGTAATCAGCGTATTTTTTCTTATTAAGCGTCCACTCTTCTTCTGTTAAAGTTGGTGGGGCGTAAGCACGTGCGTTCTCCCAAGACCTTCCTTCTTCGTATAATTTACCACTACCAAACCATCTACCTTCTAACTCACTATCTCTTTGAAAATCTTCGTACCTTTTCTTTTTTTCTTTCCATTCTTGATCACTCAACACTTTTATTTCACCATCATCACCTTTTTCGATGGGAAGAATAGGGTTAAGTGGAGGATTAAAACCTCTTTTTTTCATTACTTCGTTCCACTCATCTTCTGTATAGCGTTTATATTTTTCTTCTATTATATTATTATATTTTTCCCTACTGTCACGCAGATGTGGATTTTGATCCAACTTCCATAAAGGAATTTCTTGTTGTTCTGTATCTACATTTAATTTAATACCTTTTGGATATTTATGTTGTGATACCTGCCAGGAATAAGGTTTATAAGGTTCGTCGTAATCCTTAATTTCATTTCTTCTATCTGGATTATTTCTATTATATTCTGTTTGTTTTACAAATTCTTTATATCTCTCCCTATTTTCTGTTTCAGTTAAACCATGATCAGGTTTATAAATACCACTTCTGAAATCTTCTTTTGGTTTTTGTGTCGCCGTTATGAACGGTCTTCCCTGACTGACTATGTTATCAGCCAATTTTCTCACTTCGTCGTGGGTTAATTCTTTACCGTCAACATAATACTTATTATCTTTTCTTGTAACTGCTGGATTTTGTAAAGAAAAATGAGATTTACTCGAATATGTTTTCTCACCTTCCGAATTCCACACTTCTGTTATAGGAACAAAAGGTTCTAATCTAGAAACTTCCTTTTCATATTCTTTTGCTACATCTTTTATGGACACAAAAGGTTTTTTTTCTTGGTTTTCCTTTTCCTTCAATTCCTCGTAATGGAATACATTATTTCGTGCATCAGGTTCGGAAGAAGAAACATCTTTATTTAAATGTAAAGTTTCTTGCCACCATCTTACACCAGACTCATTTGGATCGTATTCACCATCTTTATTTCTTGCCATCACTCATATCTTTAATCTTTTTAACAATCTCTTTTTGTATAGTTTTAGTCAATTCATCTACCATCATCTGCTCAAATTCTTTCATATGCTCTTCATACGTTTTCTTTTTTGTAGACTCAGGTGAATCTGGAAAAGTCTTAGGTAATTCTATATCAACGTCGTAATAATCACCTAACATTTTTAATTTATTCCAATCATTTTTGTGAATAGAATTTCTGTACCATTTAACGTAAAAAACACATAAAGAATTAACAATTAATCCATTCTGTAACAGATAATCGTGACTATCAGAATCTTCCCCACAATCTGTTTCGTGCCATCCTCGCCACCCGTCATCGTTGAATTTTTCTGGTTTGTCTATATCTGAATAATTTGCTGATCCTCTTTTAGCAAAGCTAAAAGCAGTCTCTATTAGAAGAGTCAATTCATCGTTGATAGGATCTTTTAACTTTTCTTCTTTCTTAGGTTCCATATATAGAAGAAACCTAGATGTATCATTCCTGTGCATTTTTATCTTTTTTAAACCATCCTTTAAATTCTTTCCACGATATAGAATCTGGATTATCTTTCATATCAAACATTCCAAAACGAATAGCCAATACAAAAGCTGCACCCATCATCACAAACACCATACAAAATATTAAAAAACAATATAATAAAATCGCTAATCCCATCATAACTTTATAGTTAATAAAAATTTACTACTTTCTTTTAATTCATCTAATTTAGTAAATCCGTCTTTTCTAGCCATATCAATCAAAACATTTACAGCTACATCTTCCTATTAATTTTATTAAAACTCTTTCTAATCTTTTAGCTGATTCAACTGTTATATTTTCGTATAATTTAAATCTTATTGGTTCTTCTTTATCATTTAGAATTTCAGCAACTACTCTATCAACGTCTTTAATGTTTTTTTTATAATTCACTTTTATAAACGTAATATTTCATTTAGTTTTTAATTCTCTTTTTCTGTTAATAATGATTTCCTCAGCCCTGTAAGCGTCCTGAATATTCATTTTCTTAACGACTATATCTTCACCACCGAAACTTGATATAATCAGTGTAGTCCCCCAGAGAGAAGTATCTACTTTCACTGCAGCTACATTAAGTATATCCATACTCATACTATCTTTATTCAAAAGACTTTTGTTCCTTTTACTAAATCTAATAATGTCGTTATCTATCTCTAACACGTAAGGTGTAAAGATAGGACCAAGACGAGTAATATCAGATGTGAATTTATTGTACATTAGGTAAAAATTATAAGATTGTTTTTTGTAGAAATAGCAGATAATTTATTCAAAAGATTTCTGAATTTTACGTGATAATTTCCAGATTGTGTCCAATCATCAATAAAAAAATCAATCCTATCAAAGATAACCACAGTGTTTTTAGCCCTATCTAAGACTTCAAACAATTTATCGTTAGATTTATCTTTGAAAGAAATGAGAGTAGTTTTATCAGACAACGGGTACATAACAGCCATTGTTTCAATCACTATGACGTCTTCGTCTTTAAAATGTTCGAGGAACTTATTTATTTTTTCGTAATACATAATTAGTGATTTTATTTTTAACATACAAATATAATAATAAATTTTGGAATAAAAAATATATTGAAAAATAAACTTCTATCTAATTTTCATTTATATAAAAGAAAAGCTATACTATGAAGATTTCCGTAATAATGGCGAGTTTCCTCAACATGCCTGGAAGAACACAGTTAGACGCTAAATTCAAAAGAGCAGTCACATCCTTCCTTAAACAATCACACGAAGATAAAGAACTTATCATCGTCGCAGACGGCTGCGAGAAAACAATGCAAATATACAACGATAATTTTATAAATTACGATAATATTAAATTAATTCCTATTCCTAAACAACCACTATACTCCGGTGTTATGAGAAATATAGCATACGAAGTGGCTGAAGGTGATATAGTTACATATCTTGACGCTGATGATGTTATAGGCAAAAATCATTTATCTAGTATATTAAATCAATTTGATACAGAAAAATACGATTGGATTTATTACGATGATTATATGACTCTTGATAAAGACTTTAAGAAGTTACATGTTAGGGTAGTTGAGCCACGATACGCTTCTATTGGAACTAGTAGTATATCACATAAGAATCCAAAATTATTAAAAGACGGACAGTATCTTAAATTTTCTACGGGATATGGACACGATTTTGTTTTCGTGATGAAATTAGCTTCTTTGGGATATAGATTTAAGAAACTGGAAAAGATGCCTGAATATATTGTGTGTCACTACCAAGGAATGGACGTGTAATTTATCAATTTATCAAATTCGTCATAATTCTTATTGATTATAATAATATATTTATATTGTTTCTCAACTTCTTCTTTTTGATATTTAATTCTACTGGCAAATTTATCCTTCCAATAAGATGATTTTATCTCGACTATAAGATTAAGTTCACTGATATAGAAATCTGAATGATATACTTTATTTATACTATCACATAAGTATTTAATAGATGGTCCTCTTTCAATTTTAATTCTATCATAGTATTTTTCTAAAAAATCTAATTCGTAAGAACCTTGATAATAAATGTCTGTGTTTCTAAAATTTTTAATTTTATTACCGGTTGAAAATGATTTAATTAAAATATCATGATTTTGTGTTGGATTATCACATCCATAATTTTTTCTATATGTTTCTATTCTATCTTCTAAACATTTCTGTGTCTGCATATTATGCTCCACTCCATATTTTTCAACCATAGTGTGTTTGATTTTATTTATCTTATCACTACTTTGGAAACAGTTTTTAACCCCGTATAATTTCATATTAGTTTCTTCCCTTTTAATGTTAGAGCATATACCTTTACATAAATACATTTCAGTTTTGTTTTTTGTAGAATCTATATAAGTTGAATGAAGTATTTCCCTTTCTGTTCCACAAAAATCACATTTAACTCTTATTTTAGATTTACCTGGCGCTAATTCAATAGGCACATCTATTATGTCACCCAACTTGGTATTATAGAATTGTTCATGTTGTTTATAATGAGGAATATTTCCTCTATTCAATCTAATTTTCACTATTTTTGTTAGTATCATCTTTTTTCTTATTTTTATCAATATAATCTTTTATTATCTTATTAACCAATTTGGATTTAGTTATAAGTCCATCCTCGCAGAAATCATCGAGTTCTTTAATAACTTCTTCATCTAATGTAAAACTAAAAACTTTCTTCATATTATATCTTATTATTTTATAATATATATTAAAAACTAAAAACGAAAAAAGATCCCACTGGGGATCTTTTTTCACAATTTAGCAGGTAAAGTTTTAACCAATGGTGGTCATCCAACATTTGTAGCTGGCAAAGTTTGTACCACAGGTAAAGCTGCAGGTGTAATAAAAGTCATATCTTCACCGTAGGCGGTTCCAACACTATTAGTAGCCTTTATTCTAAAATGATATAAAGTGCCAGGAATAAGAACTGAAGTACTATTATACCCACCAGAACTTAATTGTAGTGAGCACATCACTGTTTCATTTCCGTTAACAACTCCAAATGAAGCTTCGTAATCGTAAGTGGTTCCTGTGCCGTAATCAAAATAAACGTGTGTAGATTCACCCAGTGGGTTACAACTACCATTGAGAGTAGCGAATGGTGGTGATACAGCGTTCCAATTAGCACCACCTCTAACTTCTTGTGGTCCTTCCGGTGGAGGTGTACTATCCCATCCAACTAACCCGTAAACCCCAGGTGGTAAATCTTCTATAATGCAGTTATAATCTTCTGCAGCTAAGATCATTTCCTCGGGTGTATGAGCAGTAATTTGTGGAGCTGGTATGTTCTCAATTGTGCGATACATATTGTTATTAATTTTCAGATCCACCTTAAACGGGGCGATGCCGTCTTGTATGTGTATTTTTATCATACCATCAGCCAATCCGTAGCCTGATACAGGTAATACACAACCCCAAAATTTTAAATTGTAATTTTCTTCCATAGTAATAATTACTTTTTGTCCCTAATAAGAGATTAAGAAAAATTGTTTCGAGTATAATTTAATCTTAACGGGTATCGTATTCTTCCGAAAAGCATCCTATGAGGATAGGCGTAGATAACCTAATTATTAATATGTCCCTATACGGGTGAGGCTTGTAGCACGTGTAAACACGTATGGTTATTTAACTGACTAGTCAGTATTTGTTATTCGTCCGTGATATATATAATAAAAAAAGATCCTCTTTTGGAGGATCTTAAAAAGGTGGACCCAGTGTATTGTATAGTGAAGTGGCACAACTTAACCAAAATCACTGGAAATTACCCACCAAAGTTATGAAGGACCTATATAGGTCGTAGGAGAATATTGAACATTCTGAATCTCCTCGTTTATAAAGTCCTTAGTTACTAAGTACCTGTGATTTATATCACTAGTATCACTGGCGTCTATTCTCACAACACTTAGTTTAATTCCTTTATAATAATGAGCCTTTGGAGTACCTCTTAATTTAACCGACCAACCACTTGTGTCCCAGTCTAATATTGCCTGAATACCGATTAGTCCCACTATTTTATACAATCCTGACCAGTCTGTATATGTGTTACCACTCAATAGATATAAATCTTCAATATAAATCCAGTCATTAACGTAGAATAAATCTTCTTTTAAATCTATTGTTGTTCCTGTTCCCCAAGTTGCACCTGTTGTTAATCTATCAATGAATGTACTTAATTTCATATAATATGAATTGTTAAATGTCGAACCTGTTGGGTTTGTTGGAACGTAAGTTGAAATATCCACTGGTAAATCTATCGGGCCTATTAATAATTGTTCAGTTTTAGCATTAGGTGTACCGTCATTGAACATTACATTAATATTCAATTCATTGGAATATAAAGCTATATCAGGTCTTAATATAAAATCCACTGATTGTTTAAACGCTAGATCTTGATCAAGAGCCACTTGTAAAACCAAACCTTTATTCTCTACAACCATATCGTTAAATATATTTACCAAGAACTTACCTGTGTTTGGCACAGTAATTAGTTGTGATATTGTAGTAGTTATACCAGTTTGACCAGAATGTGCTATATTATAATTTGCTATGTCTGTTGAAAACATATTATAAATTTCACTATAATCAACATTAACAGCGTTAAAACTTAAAGCTGGATAATTTTTAGTATAATCAATTCCAATTTTAACAGTATCAGAATCAACAAATTGATTGGTTTGATATAATTTTAATATATCTTCCATATTTCTGAGTCTGTTTTTAATTTCACTAACATCTGTTTGTGAATAGATTAGGCTTTTAAGTCTAACTATATCGTCGTTCATTGTTATAAATTCAGTAATAATAGTTGAGAACTGTTCGGATAAGAGAACGTAATTGCTCATAACTTTATTGTAGAGATCGAATCCAAATATATTATAAATCGAAGTTGGATCGTACCTTAATGGTAACATATCGTTATCAACTTTAAAATCCAAATTCAAGTTATAGATATAAGAATATCCGTCTTGATTAGAGTTAGTAACAAGTTTTTTTGTTAAAGTGATCATTCTGTCGCCAGATGTTCCAAAGTCGTTATCTGGGTTATCAAGAAATTCAATACCGTAAAGATTTGTATAGACTTTATTTGTACCGTGATCGTGTACTTGGTAGTACCAAAGAATTGCGTTAAAATCAAAATCTTCAGGTGGATTACCGTTTTGTGAAATAGAATTGAATTCGTCAAAATTTAAAACATTTGAAGCTGCAGTTTGAGCTTTATAATAATGTTTTAAATTGAAATCCATACATACACCGTCAATATTAGCATCGTCGAAATCATTTAAGAATTCAAAAGCGTCGTCTGCTGCTAATCCAACGTTATTAACTCTAAGTACACCAAAGTAATCTCCACTATATCTAATAGGATCACCAGTACTCATTTTATACGTTTTATCGTATGTATCAAAATATCCAAAATAAGAACCTGGATAATCATTAGGATTACTTCTTATAGGAGAACTTAAATTTTCTGAACCTATAATTTCGTCTTGAATCTGGTCATCGAGAATTGGAATAGATAAACCAGGATAATAATTTGTATTAGTCTGTGTTTCAAATAAAACTGTTGGGGTCATTCCAGCGTGTGCTGGTATCATCGCTGTAAACTCTGTGAAAGTTTGTTGTGAAGATTGTACTTTACTAGTAGCTTGAATTTCACCGATATACTGTACTAATTTATGATAACTTAAATAACATATTGTATCTGTAGCGCCGAAAGCAGATGGCGTTAAAGTGTTGAATAAAGTTATAATTGTTTGATTTGTTGGGGGATTTTGTTCTATCAATGTGATTTCACAAGTTATACCTGTTAATTCAGCGGGTGTAGTTGAGCCAGAAAAAAGAATATTATCACCAACTCTGAATTTAGAGTAACTATTTATTGTAACTACGGCGTAGCCCAGTGAACCATCAACAGAACAAGCGTAATTTTTAACTTCTCTTTCTTTCCAAAGATATTTTCTAAAATAATCTTGATTAGTAACAGTTGAAGCGTTATTGTTATCAAAATCAGAAAGATTTTTATCCCAATCTATTTTATGTTCAGCTGGTTCCAAGTCTATAATATTGTGTAATCTACACCATTTCCAGAATATTTCTTCTGTTGGTGTTTTTCTTTCCATAGGATTATAGAAATCTTTATTAGCAGTAATTCTTGTCTCTCTGAAACAAGCGTCTTGGTTTGCTATGTAGTTTCTAATAGATTCAACTAATTGGTCAGAGTATTTTGTTGGATTACCAGCGTTTGGATCAAAATTATATGTATTTATACCGCGTGTAGGATCAACAACGTCTTGTTTTGAAAAGTTCAAAACTGGACCAGTGGTTGGATCGTTGCTTGATGGTATATTTAACAAAACGAATTTTGTAACTTGAACATCAAATGCCTCTTGAAATGGGTAAACATTGAAATCATTTGCTGCTGAAGGAAATGCTAAGAACGTCGTGCCACGTGTTCTTAAGCTTTTATAAAGGGGACAACTTGCCATTATCTATATGTTTTTTCTTTTATATATTAAAAATGGCGTGTTACATTTATTTTTTTATTTAGAAGATTTTGATTAATTTTGTACTATGAAACGGGAAATGCGATATATCGTGGAAGTGCCATCTGGCGAGATTATATGGGTACCTTATAGTATCTTTAACATTCTTGCTGCCTATAACATGCTTGGTTACGATAAAAGAGGATTTCATTTCTTTGTTAACTCTAAAAGAAAAGAAGTTAATGAGATTATAAAATACGAAAGTAAAATGGTATCGTAAAAAAAGAAGAGTCACTTGGACTCTTCTTTTTCTTTTTTCTTCATACCTAGTATTTCCTGGTCTTTATCATCAATTTCCATCCATATTCTAAAGCCATCGTCATGATTAAACATAAATAATATATTCACGTCTAACCATAACATAATATCTACAAGAATGTCGTAAAACCAATTTCTGCCTTTTATATCTTCGTTACAAGGGTTGTAATAAATGGGTATTCCTCTATAATAGGCTTTTTTCATTCGTATTCACCGTTTATTTTTATAGTATCGTCTTTGTCTTTCTTTGGATCGTAATCGTCTGCTCTCATACAAAATGCGTCTTTTTCATCTTCTTCTGGAAATTCTTCTTTAATAATTTCAACTAAATTTTCTAACTGTTTCTTTGTTGGTTTTTTACCGTCTGTTGTGTGCACAAATAAAGGGAGTTTGTCTAAGTACGCTGGTCTCTTCTTTTTCTTTTTATCTTCTTCATTAGAATTAATAAAGGCTCCACCATTTTCCTCTTCTATTTCGTCAATTAGTTTTTCCTTTTTCTTTTTATCAATCCATTCTTTATTCAATCTTGATTCTTCCATGATTTCTTCTTCATCAGTTACTTCAATATAATCAATATCCTGAACATCCTTTTCCATGTAATCAGCGTATTTAATAGGTGGTTCTGTAACATCACCAAATTCAGAGTAATCTATTTCGTCTTTACCTAGATCTTCGAATTCTATATCAATCTTGAGAAAATCTTTTAATTTATCACTTAACGTAGAGTCTTCTATTTCATCGTTTGTTTCCATATAATCTAAGATGACGTCGTCTTCTGAAGCGAAGACATCTTCGTCTTCTACGTATTCTTTATTATACATTCTTTCTTCGTAATCGTCGTCATCGTCGTCTGATTCTTCAAGAGTTTCGTCTTCGTAGTTGAGTATCATTTCCTCTATCTCTTCCATATTTTCTTCTTCGGCGTAGATTTTCAGTCTTTCCATAAATGCGTCATAGTGATCATCATCTTCAAAATCAGACTCATCGTCTCTATAACTTAGAATATACTCTTTGAGTTCGTCAATATAATCGTCTTTACCCATGATATATCTAATAACATAGATATAAGGTTTTGTTTGATTATAGTGTGGTTTATCACCACCTACGAAATCGCTAAAACTCGTTAACTTTGCCATTTTGTTTAGTTATTTTTTAACAAATGTTTTTGTATATAAATCGTATTTTATATAAAATAATAGATTATATATTCCACTTTTTTCACATTTAGTGGCTCCAATTAATTGTGCACCATTTTCTAAATCATCTAATTGTCCAACTTCACCCATAGTCTCATCTAAATCAACATATGCTTTTTGTTCATTTTTAATATCTTCTATGGCTATTTCCATTCCACGAATAACTTTATTTGTTCTCTCAATAAATTCTTCTTTAGTTATCATAATATTATCTTTTTTTATTCGACACTATAATAAGAAGTCATTACCATAACGTTAGGACCAAAACTGTTGGGTTCAATATCAATTGAACTGATCATTTTTGTTAGATATAATGTATCTCCTTTTTCTAATTCGTTATTTACTTTATTAACTAATTCATTCATTAATACTGATTCACAATGTTGAATAGTTTTATCGGTGCCCATTTTATTTTATATATTATTCTATAATGGTCCTTATATTATATTTTATATTCAAAGTTTAAATTGGAAAAATATGACTTTAACATATTAATATATAGGCTTAACCAAAATAATTTTAAAATATGAATAACGTAATAACAACATATGACGACTTCTTAAATGAAGGATTGTTAGATGATACTAAAGCTAAGATTTTGAAATGGTGGAACAACTTTCAGAATAGAGATAATGTAATAAGAAAGATTCATATGTATCTTAACGCTGGTTCGTGGGGAGTCTTTTCATTTTCATAGCCACTCTTATAGCAATGTGGACACCTACTGATATTGGTAGAACTATACAGTCTTTAATTACAAATAACAAGTTAATGTATTGGGCTATTTTTGTCATGTTGAGTAATGTAAATACTGGCGATAAACAATTAATGAAAAAAAGAAAAGAATTAGTAGAAAAGAAAATGAAAGAACTCAGAGATATGTTCGCTGAGAAAAATTATACTAGTCATTATTACGTTGTTTTGGGTGATAAAAAAGATATTAAATCAGTACTGGATAAACTTAAAGCAGATGATCTTATTACTGATGCAAATATTATTGACGTTGCTGATGTAACATTGGTTGATTTTTCAAAAACTTATAACATTAAAGATCCAGATAAATCTGTAGATCCTTATGGCGAAGAAGATTGGGCTGATAAAGATGTTGATGAGAGAGAGGCTTTACAAATATCAAACGCTGCAAAGAATTTAGAAGATAAATATAAAGTCAATTTCAGAAAAGTAGAAGACGTGGTAGATTATATGGATAATAAATGGGAAGATTTTTCTGTAGCCAAGAAATTAACAAAATTTGGTAAAACTACATCTAAAATGTGGGACAGAGAATATCAAAGAGGTATAGATAGAGTAAAACAAAGAAGAGAAGAAAGAAATAGACCACCAGAACCAGTCTTCTTCGATGATGAAGATGATATTCCAGATGATCCTATGGGTGATTATTATTTTAATGAAATGCCAAACGATTTAGAATATAATAAAGTGCCTTTGACTGACGCCGAAGCAAAAAATTATAATGTCGGTGACGTAATACCAATTGGAGGTGAAGACTATACTATAACTAGAATAGATCCAGAAGAAGATGAAGCCTTCGCATATCCAAACAGATTATTACCAAATAATTGGTTAGAAGAAGAAAGAGCTAAAGGCAACGTAAAAGATTTACCAGATGGTAATCGTGACGGTCATAATTATCCAAGAGTAGCTGTTAAAATTGAACCACCAAAGAAAAGATTTATGGATAGATTCAAGGACTTTGTAGTTCCTGGATTCGATGTAAAACCACCAGAAGTAATGGAAAGATAATATGATAAAAGATTTTCAATTATTTATCGAAGCGATTCGTTGGTACGAAAAAGGAAAACTAGGCGAAAAAGAAGTTAAAGAAGTCACAGAAGAAGTCTTTAGAGTCGGTGATAACGTTGGGCCTATAGATGCATTTAATATTCATAAATGGCACGATGGATACGAAGTAAAACACCCAGCTCCAGGTGAAAACGGATTTTGGGAAGAATCTAGGGCTTTTAGCAATGAGCCATTAAATCAATATTGGGAAGTTAATGCGGTCTGTGATTTTAACAGAGATGGATACGATGGTCAATTAATTCAATTAACAGATAAATACCCTTGGTACCAAGCAATGGGTTTTAAAAAAGTAAATAAATATGGCGAATAAAATATCAATTAGAGACATAGAAGCAGCCATCAAAGAATCAATGAAAGGCAGTGAAATACAATTTTCAGATTCAGTCTACGAAGAAAAATCTGGCAAACTTCGCCTCATAATCTTCTTCAATAAACTTTTTACTAGCACCAACGTGGTCCTCTATACTAAACTTCTTTTCGAAGTTGATAAAAATAAAGAATATCTTGTAGAAAATAGCAGTGGGCAAAATTTCTTTAAATATTTATATGATATTAATTGCCAATATAATATGAAAATTATTGATGATATAAATGATTTTAAGACACAATGGAAGAAGATTATAGATAGTAATGAATTTGGTCCAAATTTAAAAGTGTTATCTGAGTTTATAAAGCAACCTTCATTCATCGTTAATGAGTGGTTTAATAAGAATGATGTGAAGGATATATCTATGACTGGGTTTAAATATGAACCTAAGATGAAGATAATGCCTTGTAAGATATTATCGTTTCATTTTGTAATGAATGTGAATAATTCGGAAGAAGTGGAATTATTTATAAAGAAAGAGGGTAAGAATGATTTTATGTTAACTTTTACTATTAATGGTAAGAAAGTAGATGTAGAGAAACCAGATTTAAGTGCTTTGGTGCAAACTATTGGAGAAACTCTAAAAGATAATATGGGACAATGATTAAGTTATTTGAAGCATATAAAAAGAATTTTTCATTTGGACATGAAATTGAAAATTTCAAAGATTTCTACGTTGTTGAAAACGTTGGTAAATTATTTGATATGTGCGATAAGAATGGCAACGAAGTTGTAAGATACATGACTCTTCTATGTGATAGTAATAAAGTGAAAATAGAAAAGCAAGACGGTAACATTATAAAATTTAGAGGGTACACTTCAACTGATAATATGTCTTCTGCTTTTTTAAAAACCTTCTGGGACGTGAATATTGAAAAATGGAGATATATAATTTATTTAGTTGATAGTAAAGGTGGGGAATATAGAACATCTGTAAACGATAAAATAACCTTTTATAGATCAAAGGGAATAATATCACCTTTAGATCCATATGGAGAGGAGGTTTGGGATGATTAAAAATTACCTAACATATATAAGAGAAAATGTTGAATTTGATGAACCCCCTATTAATTTAAAGGATTTCACTCCTAAATACGTTTTTGATTATTATAAAGAAAAATATTGTGAAAAAGATAAGATGTTCAGGTACTGTGAATGGACTAAAATGTATGTAGATTTCATATTAAAAACATTAGAAATAGATAAATATATTATATTTAATGGTAATTCGCCAGGTGAAAGTAATGAACTACATAGTGGTTATATTAAAAAAGTTTTACAACCAGATAATCAAAAAGCTATAATTCATATTATTTTAGATGACGGTATTGAGTACGGTATGTACCCAGGTGAAACGGTTAGAATATTTGATAAAGAACCAGAAAAGATATATAGAGAAGAAGATCCGTACGGTGAAGAAGAATGGTATTAAGCAGAGCCAATTTTAATATATAAAAGAAAAAAGACATCCGCAAATGCAAATAATAAATTTCATAGAACTCCAATATGATAAACTTAGCGAACAAATAAAAAACTGGTTGCAAGTAACTTATTCTAAATCAGATATAAACTTCAGCGAAGCGTCAACATACGGACAAATACTTAAAGTTGATAAAGAACTTTTTACTCACAATATTATTTATAATAAGAACTCTGTTAATCAAATTGCTATAGACTACGCTACTGATGATAGAATCATAGGTAATTTAGCTCGTATAAGTGGACATAATCCAACACGTCCTATATCAGCAACTGGGACAATCAATCTCAAACTTAAAACAGGTATTGATATTGAAAGCCAAATTGGTGGTTCGAAAATCAAAATAAATAATAGAACTCTCCTTAAAAATAAATCAAATAGCCTTTATTATAACATAGTTCTAGGTACAGATTACGTTCTATACGACGTTACAGCAGACATGACTATTCAACTTAACGTTATACAAGGTCAATACGAATCACAACAATTCACAGGACAAGGAGTTAAAAATCAATCATTTAGTGTTAATGTTGATGGTATAACCAACATTGAGAATTTCAATTTTGCTGTATTTTATAATGGGTTGTTGTTAAGTCCTAAGGTTGGTATGGTTGATATGTTACCTAATGAATTTGCTTTCTTTTCAAGAACTGGTTTTCAAGGTGGTTTAGATATTTATTTTGGAACTGGTGATTTTGGATTTGTGCCAGGTATTGGTTCTATAATTGAGTGTAGATATTTATTATCAGACGGTAAGAATGGTAATATTCTTAATAATAAAGTAAATGATTTCACATTTATTGATTCAGTATATGACGGTAACGGTGATATATTATCAATGGAAACTTTGTTTGATATAACAGTAGAAAATGATATAACTTTTGGTGCAGATAAAGAGAACAAAGTTTTCACAAAGAATGTTGTACCTTTTGTATCTAGAAATTTTGTTCTAGCTACACCTGATCAATTTATTTACACATTAAAAAAATTAAATATGTTTTCGCTTATCAATGCTTATAATACTCTCGATGAGAACAACGTAAATAATAACACTTATATTGATCAATTTATCACTGCTACATTTGGACAGAACGTTCCAAACAGGGATAAAATAAGAGAAAGTTTAAAAGACTTTTTTCCTAACATTTATGATAACGTTATTTATTTATATTTAATACCAAACGTTAAAAATTATTTTGTTAGTGATTATAATTACTTCACAATACCTTTTGACGCTTTTTATCTTGATGCTAACGAAAAGAAAAAAGTAATGGATTATCTAAGACAAATGGGAACTTTATCTATTACAACCAATGTTAAGATAGTTGATCCTGTTATCTCAAGATATGTTATAAATGTTTACGTAAGAAGATTTAGTGACGACTTTGAAGATAATATTAGAAATAAAATAATTGGTATTGTATCTGATTATTTTATCAATGTAAATAGATATGATAGAATAGTTAAAGCTGATTTAATTACAAAAATAAAAGAGCAAGTGTCTGGCGTTGATAGTGTTAACTTAGATTTTATTTGTAAAAAGAACGAAGATTATCACAGAGATCGTAATATTAATGTAGTTAACGCAAATGTAGCGAACACGAACGATCCGACTTTGTTAGCTCCTCCGACCCCAGTGAATCCAGATAGGTATGACCCAAATAAAGTTTTGGGATTAGATCCAGTTCAAGGAGATATAGTAGCTGATAAGACTGAGTTTGCTGTATTAAGAGGTGGTTGGTACGATAGAAATGGCATTTATTATAACGATGTGCCAATTATAAATGGTTTATCTACAATAAATATTGTTTGGACTGGTGTAAGTGTAAAATAAAATAGAATTAAAATTTTATATATAGCTTTATGTTGAAAATATATCAAGAATTCTTAGCAGTAAATGAAGAGATGGCAGCATTTGATCCGTCAGATAGATTAAGATGGGCTGTTCATGAAATTATGATGCGTCTTAAAGACGGTGCTATTATAAAATTTGCTGATATGAGTAAAGTTTTAAAATCTGATTTTAAAATTGATATCTCAGAAGGAATACTTAAAGATATATTCGACTCGTGGGACAGATACAACGATCCAGATTATAGTTTCTTTAAAAAAGAAGATAAAAACTGGATGGATGCTTTTTGTTTCCAAGGACACGTTAAACGTAAATGTAGAGATAAACAAAGTTTCGGTAAACATAGAAAGAAAGAAGTAACATATTCAACTGGCAACGCATATGGTTATTGGCGAGGTAATAAATGGATACCATATAACACTGGTGTAAGTAGAACAGTAAAGGGCACAACTGCTTTTGATGATCTAGAGGATGATAGATGGACGAACCCTTACGGTAAGGGTGTTTATTATGGTGATTAAAAAATTTATAAAATGGTGAAGAAATATAAGCAATTTCTGTTTGAATGGGGATACGGAGGTGAAGGTGGTGCAGCTTCTAAAGATCCTATTAAAGTTAGAAGTGCTATGCTTACAGAAATAGATCCATTAGAAGCCAAAGAAGAAGAAGAAGAGGAAGAAGATAATAGTGATATTCCTATCCTATCAGATACTAACGAATCAGTTGATAATGAAGAATTAGATCCTTACGGGGAAGAAGTTTGGGACGGTGATTTACCGAGTTATAGTTATAGAGAATGGAATGACGGTATATATAGTTTCTTAAAACAATTAAAAAATACATTCATAGATGAATGTCTTGCTGGTCTAGAAAGAGTAGAGCAAAAAGACGCGGAAGAATGGTTAGATGATATATTGAATGAAATAGAAGACGGTGATTACGATTTTAGTTCAGATGATATTAGAGCCATACGTGACGATATAGACGATTTACTTGAATTATGTGTGGATAATGAAGATGATGATAGAGTCGAAGGTCCTGATCCAGATGAGTACTACGATAGAAAACGTGAAGAAGAATACGAAAGATTCGAAAGGGAGTACGAGGATAAATAATATATACACGTATGATAGAAAGAGAATCCCAAATAAAAGAGTTGTTCGACCTTAAACATAGAAAAGATAATGAAATACATCAACATTTCGATTACGAGAACGAGTTGATGAATAAGATGATGCCAGAGTACGCCAGAAGAAATGATACAGTAAATGAATTCGTTTTAAGAATTCAAAAATTATTTGTTTGGGGAATTGAAGCTCAATTAACAATTCGTAATTTTTATAACTATAGCGTGAATAAGTACTACTCCCGTCATTCAAATTAATTATAGAAATTACTAAACTTCAATATAAAATATTTATATATAGTATAAAAGAAATACTATTTATGATATTATCTGAAGAAGTTAAAATAAGATTAAATTATAAAAATAAAGAACATTTTAAAAATTTAGGTTATGATATTGATAATAAGTTTATCAATGTCAGGGTTGAACATTTAAATAAAGGTTCTCATGTTATAGTCAAAATTAAATGTGATGAATGTGAAATAGAAAAAGAAATACAATATTTTGCTTATATAAAATATTTATCAAGAAGTAAGGATAGTAAATATCGTTGTGGTAAATGTAATCAAATAGATAGAAAAAGCACCAATATTGAAAGATATGGAGAAGATTCTCCTATAAAAATCAAAGAGTTTAGAGATAATAGAAATAAAACCATTATTGATAAATATGGAACTGATCACCCTTGCAAAAATAAAGATGTTAAAAATAAGATATTTAATACTAATTTAGAAAGATATGGAGTAAAATATGTCCCTTTAAATGAAGAAATTCGAGATAAAATTATAAAAACAAATTATATAAAATATGGGGGAGTTAGTAATTTATCTTCGCGAATAGAAAGAGATAAAATAGAAGATATAATGCTAGATAGATACGGGTTCAAATATTCTTTACAAATAAAATCTATAAGAGACGTTATAGTTGAAAGAGGATTAATTACAAGAAAAAATAAAATCAAAGATGATTATAAGAATATAATAGACATTATAGGAACAGATTATACTGTCAAATGTGATTGTGGCAATGATCATGATTTTGTTATAAATTCTTATAATTTTTATCAAAGAATAAAATATGGTACTACTATATGTACAATATGTAATCCGATTGATAAACATATTTCTGGTTTGGAAATAGATTTTGTTAATTTCATTAAGGATGAGTATAGAGGAGATATATTGATTAATAATAGAGATATAATACCACCACAAGAAATTGATGTTTATTTTCCAGATTTAAAAGTTGGTTTCGAGTTTAATGGATTATATTGGCATAGTGATGAATATAAGGAAATTGAATATCATAAAAACAAAATAGAAATTGCCAATAAAAAAGGCATTAAACTCTTACATGTTTATGATGATGATTGGAGATATAAGAAAGATATAATAAAAAATGATATAAGAAGAATAATAAATCCGAATAAAAGTGACATAGAAGAAATATTTGAAGTGAATAATAGTATAGCTGAAATATATAACTACAATAATAATTTATACGGGTATTCAACGTCAAGTATAAATATATGTGGAACAAAAGACAATAATGTTGTTAGTATGATGAACATTAAAAAGAGTAAGAACGATTATGAGATAGTGAGATTGACAGGCGATGATAATTTTGATCAATTATTTAAATATTTTCTAAATAAATATAAACCAAAGAGGGTGGTTGGATTTGTAAATAAAGATTGGAGTATTTATAATTTTTATGAAAGAAATGACTTCATGGTGGAAAATGAAACAGAACCAGATTTTCACTATATAATAGATAATAAAAGGATGAAAAATATTGAAGGAACATTATTCGAAAATCAAATACAGAAAATATATGATTCTGGTAAAATATTTTACAAATTGGAAATACGAGACAAATAATATTCTATATATAAAAACAAAAGTTAAACCTAATGGTTGAAGAAATAAAAGACGATAATATACATTTTTACGGCAAAGTAGCAAAAATGCCTAAAAATTCTAAAGCTGCCCAATCTTATACCTTCTTGGAGAAAATAAAAATATCCAAACAGAAGTTGTGGTATATCTTGATCGAAAAGCAAGATAACGAACTTCAAATGATCAAGTATAATAATAAAAAGGGATTCAATTTGAGGGCTTTCGTCGATGGTTTAAAAAATTATTACGCTACTAACGAATCTATGAAACAATATATAGATAGATTAGAAATAGATGGAAACGATAAATTCTCTATCATAAAGAATATTCCCAACGTTGAAATAGACGGGAAGAAATTGATTTCTATCTTAGCGGAAGACCTTATCAAATTACTTAAATAATGTTAGGATTTAATTCTTATAAATTCACAGTTTAGAAGAGACTTTATTTCCATCTCTTTTATGATGTCCTTCGATTTTAATTTTCCCATTCCATCGTAGTGATGTTTTTCATCATATTCATACGCGACATTATTTTCAGCATCATAACCGTCTAACCAATATCCCAATTCATTTATATGAAATTCCCCACCATTTTCAGCATGTTGTATATAACACCCATTTATTTTCATTAAATTGTTAAAATATTGACACGCTATTGGATTATAGTTTGGTATAATTTGACCAAATTTGGATTCTATCTCTTTAATTCTAGATAACCTCATTTTCATTTTACTTTCGGTTGTATGAAATTGACCTGTTTTAGTCGATGATATTTTTTCCTTATGTTCGTTAGTTAAAATTTTTCCTTTATTTCCTTTTGATATTTTCAATTTTGTTTCATCAGACACTTTTCTCCCTTTTTGAGATTTTGACATTTTCTTTCTTGTTTCTTCTGACGCTTTTTTCCCAAAATTAGGAGACATTTCACCAGTTAATTGTGTTAATTTACCTATTAAAGACATCTTTTTCTTATATTCCAAAGATTTTTTCTTTCCAGTTTGAGATTTTGACATTTTTAAAAGTGTTTCATTTGAAAATTTTCTACCTTTCAATAATCCACTTATTCTATTTTTAGATTCAATTGATAAAGTTTTACCAATATGAGAGCAGGATAAACATTTTCTATTTTTCAATTCAGCTATCGTATAACTCGATTTTCTAGAATAACTAATTTTTTTTCCGCACATTGGACATTTTCTTATGAGATTCATAATTATATATATTAATAATTAAATCTAAATTTCGTTTAAAAGTGGTTTTATCTTATTTATAACATCTTCTGGTGTGATAGTTTTACTACACTCGAATTGTCTATCAGTCCCCTTATGTGCTGGACACCAATCCCAATCCCCTCTATCAAATTCGTATCTCAAATCGTTAAAACAACCGTTACAAACTTTTTCATTTATAACTCTTACACAATTTTCTTGAAATTCGCAGAATGGTTTACTAAATCCACTGATCATAACAACTTTCTTACCGACAGCCCAAGCTACCCATGCTAGACCACTACCAATAGTTACCATAAACTCAGCGTGTCTTATTTGATTTATTCTTCTCTCAATAGATTGATCACCTGTCTCATTTATAATATTTTTTAAAACAGTTCCTTGTTTACTAATAATAACAACTTTAAGTCCTTGTTTATTAAGATAATCTACAACAGTTTGCCACCCTTTTGGGTAATGCCAATGTTTAGCGTTGGCTGTAGAATGCTCTGCTATAACCACATATTTATCTTTATAAGGTCTTTCTTTGTTAGGAATAGCAATTTTAGGTATAATCTCTTTATATGGTAATCCAAGTATATCAGTAATAGTTTGTTGTAAAGGTACAATTCTATAATCATGTGGTTGTTGATTTCTATCTCCTCCCCAAGGTGGTGAAAACCAACCTATGTTATAAGTGGCGTATAAATTGTCTGGAGTAGTATCTGGCTTTATGAAGATAATATTCCCGTAAACGCTCTCAAATAAATGATTTTGATGAGTAGAGCAATACATTATACATTCATGCTTCTTTCTAAATTCTTCTACAAATGGTATCCAGGCAATTGAGTCACCAAGAGAACTACTATGAAAAGCTATTAAAATATTTTTACCTTTTGGTTCAAAATCAAATTGTTGTGTATCGTCGCCGCTCACTTTTATTCTCCATTTTCTATAATAAGATGTATTAGGTTTTGCCCATCTATTAGAAGTCATATCTAATCCGTAAACTGATTTATCAGACCCTTCTGTCATGTCTATAAAATCAACATGGATGTTCTTCTCTGTTAAACATTTCATTTCGAAATGTGCCCCGCTAACTCCATCTCTACCATTAAAATGAACGTTATAAGTCATTTTTGGATCGGTATGTGGTTTGGCTATAACTTCACTATTAGAGTATGCTTCTATAACATGTTGACGCATGTCTTCACGTGTGAAATTATTTTTAACAGAAATAACAAAATTATAAAAATCATTTAGTTCTTTAACTACAACACTCCAATCATATAATTTAGTCGTTTCGTGTACAGCGTCTTTGAAGGCATCGTAATTATTAATTACATTCTTTATTTTACTGGTAACATCAATTGTATTCCTTATACATTTTTCTAATCCAAGTAATGGTCTCTTACCGTCGTAAGTTCCAACAACTGGTAATCCACAAGCCATAGCCTCAACCAGTGTTAAATTAGGATGACCAGCCTCTAATTCAGACGGATGCATGAATATAGTATGATCGTTATAAATATCAACTAATTCTGCTTCACTTGGATCTTTAATAAAATTAATTTTCTTGTATTCTAAAAGATCTGGATTAGCGTTAAAAAAGTTTTTATTGTTGTCTGGACCAACTATTGTTATCTCTAAATCTAACTCTTTTGCAGCCTCAATAGCGTAACGAAAACCTTTTCTATCAACTGATGGTTCACTAGCGTAACCATTATTAGCCACACAAAGTAATTTATGTTTTTCGTGTTTAATACCTTTATCGTAATATATTGAAGTATCTGCACCGTGTTGTATATAAAACAATTTATCAGTTGTATCGAAATAGTCAACAAGAAAATCAGCGTAAGTTATTGAAGCTACTGACTTTTTCATAGCCAATAAGTTAGTAGAGTAAAGAGTAGATAGTTTACCGTACCTCACAACGTGATGATCGTGTAAAGAAAAGACGTAAGGAATATTTCTATCGTTCCACGCCTCAACAGCTTGATTAGCAGCGTGAAAATGTACAATATCGTATTTTAATTTACCGTGTTCGTCATACAGTTCCCAAGGAAAAACTACGTCAACTGTATGTCCAAGTTTTTCTAGTTGGAGTTTATAATTCCAAATGACTTTTTCTATTGCCCCCCAACTCTTGGGTGGTATTTCAATGGCACCGAGATTTATTTGTGCTATTTTCATATTGTTTCCTCCTTTTTATAATTTTCTAGTGGGCACCAATGTGGTATTACCATATCGGCTTCCAATATTTTATTTGCGAATTCACAAGTATATTCGTAAATTGGTAAATCGTCATCTAAAGGTTTGCCTTTTATAGAATGAGGACAATAGAAACAATCTTTATCTATTAAGTAACCATCTGTTATTTTCATTTATAACTTTTTCTTTTTTAGATGTTTTTAACATCTTTCACTCCACTTCGGTGTCCCTTTCTGTGAATAATCCATTTTCCACAATATCTTTATAGTTATTCATATTTACATTGAATTTTTGTACATCTAAAACAGTATTTGTTGTAGAATCTAAAAATGTCGCTGTTATATTATAATTATCTGTATTAGACATAATTACTTTTCTCAAGTAATAACTTCTTTCTTTTACGTAGTGAGTACTAGTTTCAATTTTTCCGTTATTTTCAAATAAGAATTCTATTCTTCTATTATCTTTATTATTGGAAGAATTAAACCAAACAATAAAACTATTACCTTGATTTTTAACTGGTAATATTGCTAAATATTCAACTCCCGAAAATATATTAATATTTGAATTATTGAATAATTTTTCTTCGTTAGTTTCTTCAATTATTAGATTTTTGGAGTGCTTTGATAATTTCATATAGAAATAATTTTCCAAGAAATTATGTGAACCGTTATTTTCGCATTCTGAATTATAATCCCAAGGAGTTCTTATTACTTTATCAAATACACTAGTGTAAAATTCAGTATTCACTATGAAAAATACACTCTTATATAATTTCATATCTCCTTCGTTATAAGACATAAAATATCCTTTTTTATTCTCTTTATCCATCCTATCACATAATTTGTTAATAGTATCTATATTAGATTGATTAAGAATAAAATCGTAACTCACACTTATAACTTTATCGTAACCTGCGGATTTAGCGAATTTTATAGAATTCTCAATGTTATTAAAAACTGTTAACGATTGATTAAGATCTGAATTCTTTTGTAATCTATCAAGTCTTATTTCCACTTTACCTTGTTGTATAGTTGACCAATATAAATTATATAAAGAGTGACCAATTAAAGGATTATAAGCGTCATAAATGTAATAATCTACTTTATCTTGTAAATTTTTATTAACTGGATAATGAGAAGCCAATATAATTTTATTACCAGTCGATTTTAAACTGTCTATGCATAATTCAGTAGTGTCCTCTTTTATCTTAGTGTCTGGATAAGTGAGTACAAGATATATATTTCCTTTTGGTTCAGATACAGGTGATTGAGTCTCAGTAATTATTTCTTTAGATTCTATATCAATTATTTTTGGTTTGGAGTCTTTTGTTAATCTAAGTTCTTTTACGAATAAGAGTTGATCCTTTATCATATAATCAGCACTAAATCCAATAAAATTTGGATCTGTTTTATAGTAATTTACCCCAGGTGAAACCCAGTTACAATAACCACCGTTATTGAAAACTAAATTTTCAGCAGTATAAACAATATCACCTGTTTCTATATTCCTAATCAAAACATTCAATTTAACGTCTTTGAGAGGTCCGTTATAAGGTAGATATAATCTATTCTCTTCTGGTTTAAAATCTAAATCAAAATCATCTTTAACTGGATATATCGATGTGTCTTTATTGTCATCAATGAGTTCATTTATTTCTTTCCTAACTTTATCTGAGTCTGGAACTATATCTAACTTTAAAGTTTTTGTAAATAGAAAAGTTCCGTTATGACTCACATCGAAAGAAAATTCTTTATATTTTTGATGTCCATATATCATTACCCAAATTGGATTATAAGGAGATAAAGAAGACTTAGCAGTATAAATATTTTTAGATTCACCAGCATTAACAACAATTGAGAAATCCGCTATATCCTGTTGGAAAAAATCACTTAAACAAAAATAAAATTTCTGGTCTTCTTTGTTATACTCAATTATAATATCATCTGGATTTTTATCCTTTAACAACGTATCAACATTTTTTTTTAAAAAATGTTCAACATTTTCGCCCTGAATAGTTGAAACACCCTCTATTTGAGTGGTCAATCTTGGAGCAATTGCTTTAGTTCTCCTTTTAAACATATCATTGAACATCAAATCTGAAACGTCCCATAATATAGTATCGTAAGATCTTTTTATATAATCAAAAGCAAATTTTGGAAACATAATTGACTGAATACCAATTATTTTATTTGTTATATACATCCAATCATTTATATCACCGTGTTTATCAGATACCATTTCTCCTGTTCTTAGATTTCTATTATCACCAAAAGACATGTAATATATTCCTCTTTCGTTTATATGATCACACGATTGGAACACTTTATCTACAAATTCTTCGATTGGCACAGCCAATTTACAATCAGACTCAAATATCATAAGAAAATCTACGTCATCTGTTGCCTCTGTTAAAACAGCTTTTTTAAATGACTGGTAATTTCCGTAATGTGGTCCCTTTAATGAGTAAGCACCAATTCTACCAACGTCATTTGGCCTGGCGCAAAATTCTCTTGGTGGAGTTTCAGTATATCTCTGATTAATATGTTGAACGTAATCTATGCCGTAATCTTTTAATTTTTCTAATTGTTTTATAGAATCGCTTTTTCTATTATCTTCTTCCAATAAAAGATGTACTGCTCTAATTTTATATTTTCTATCGGTCTTAATATCTCTAGGAAACAAAAAATTCTTAACTAAACCAGCGTCAATATCTTCGTTACCATTAAGATAATGTATTGTTTCTTCTGTATCATACTTCCTATTATAAACGTCAAGTGGGAATAAGAACTGATGTATTTGATGCTCTAAAGCTTCTTTAATTACAAGTGGATTTAATTCTTTATTCCAACGAAATCCTCTTGACGTAAAAAGAAATAAATCACAAGCGTCTAACCAATCATCAATATCATCTCTTTCACCGAGAATATTACAATTTTTTGGTTTTATCTTCATTAAAGGTCTCCAATAATCTTGGAAGTTATCCGCCTGATTACCAATAAAATGGAATTGGATTTTTTCGTTTTTAAGTTTCCTGGCTATTTCGAAGGAGTAGGCTTGATTTTTTCTTGGTGTGAACAGACCAACGTTAACAACGTGTTTAAGTTTTGGATCTAGACCGAGTTTTTTCATTGCCTCAGCTTTTCTTTCGGGTGTTGGTATAGATTTTTCAACGGGATATTCTATTACTTCTGTTGGTATTCCGAATTTATTAAATTTGAAGCAGTTATATTGTGATACAAATAAAAATTTATCGGGGAACCATATTTTATCGTCAACGTTATAGTCAGATGAATGAGTTGTTTCGAAGATTTTATATTTTCTGTCCAGTTTATAAATGTCTTTAGCTAGATTGAAATCTATATTAAATAGTTCTGGTATTTCTTCGAAATGAATGTAATCTGGTTGAACTTTTTCAATTATGTCTAACAATTCTCTTTTATTATCGCCTAGGGTCCAGAAATGTTCTGGGGCAAGAAGTTTTTTAAGTCTATTTTTTTGAATAATAAAATCGTTTGAGTAATTATTAAATTCTACTACGTAAATATCAATATCATCTTTAACTAATTCTACTCTTTTAACAAGCACTTGAGGACCACCTCCCGTGGAAAAATGTGGGGAAATTGATAATAATTTTTTCTTCATCTATTAATTTTTTCTTTTTTGATTAATTTAAATTTTTTACATTCGTATCTAGTGAAAAAAGACATGCTACATCCGATATGTTCGATAACTTCTTTTCTACTATTGAATACTAATTCTTCACCATTTGGCGTTTCTATATAATATCTAGTCGCGTCTGGATTAGTTAAACCTGTGTTTTTACCTTTTCTTATTTCACTCCAATGTTTTTTAGTTTCGTCTGAATGATGTTTTCCAAACATAGGATGCTCTTCACCAACGCATTTTCCTTTTCTGCTTTCTGAAATTTTTTCTATTGTTTCTTTTGATTTATTTTTACCAGGATTTTCATCACCTAACCATTTTATTCTTAATTGTTCTTTTTGTTCTTCGGTCATTTTTTGAAGTTTCCTTTTCTCTCTTATTTTCTCTTTTGTTTCTTCTGGTAAATGTTTACCAAACATAGGGTTATTTTCACCCTTCATTGATCTGAAGGTTCTACCCCCTTCACAAATATTATATCCTATTTTCCAGTTCGTAGAATTGAGTTCTTTAATCCAGTGGATTTCTCTTTCATCCATGTGTTTTTCATCTGAACAAATTTCCAATGTTTCTTTTTTAAAGTTTTCCTTACCATATTTTTTGATGGCTAATTTTATTGACGTGCCAGATCCAAAGTACTTAGGATTATCTTTAATGTCTTGGCCAACATATATTTTATCGTTGATCAGATTTGTAATTTTATAAATTATCATTGTTTTTTATTGTTATATATTAAAAATTAACCGCCTGTTCTTAAATAGGGTGATATATTTTCTATGATATATAATAATTTATATATCGTGCAATGGTGGGCAGGTTTAAATTTTCGTTGTTTAATTTTTTAATATATAGAATAAAAATCTGCCACCGTGAGTTTCAAAAAATTCCAAATTATTAGTCCAGATACCATAGGTAGTCCTGATCCAGGGCACATTTATCTTGGTAGAGATAATATAGGGCTTTGGGAAAAATATCCAGACGGTGAATGGGTTTATATTGTAACTGGCGGTACAACAGGTGCTGGCACTAGTGGTACATCTGGTGAAGCAGGATCATCTGGTAAAGACGGATCATTTATAGGATCATCTGGAATAAGTGGAAGCTCAGGCATTTCAAGTAGCTCAGGTATTAGTGGTAGTTCAGGTAAATCTGGAACAGACGGAACATCTGGCACTAGTGGATATACAGGATCATCAGGCACGACAGGCACATCAGGCAAAACTGGTACATCTGGATCAAGTGGAACTAGTGGTAAAACTGGTTCAAGTGGATCATCTGGTAAGGATGGAAATTTTTGGGGATCTAGCGGCACATCAGCTACATCAGGTATAAACGGAGGATACGGGGGATCATCAAGAAAATGGAGATTTACTACATCAGCAACCCCAGTAACACCTGGTTATTTTAACGCGACTGGAACAACTTTCAACTTAAATGATATAAACTGTATTAGAATAAATGGTCAAGATTTTGATAACCAGAGTGTTAATTCGTGGTTAAGTTCCTGGGTTAATGGTGTATTAAAAATAGAGGAGTGGGGTAATGCTCAAAATTTTGGAATATATTCGATAATAAGTGGTATTACTACAAATATTTACAATATTATAGGCGATTTTTACGAAATAAGTGGAATAACAACATTTAGCGCAGATGGCACTTTAACCAATGGAATAGATTATTTAATATCTTATGTACCTGGTTCTATGGTGTCTAGTAGTGGAAAAAATGGAACTAGTGGTTCTTCAGGTATTGGGGTGGATTATTTAGATATAACTATTATAACGGCTTATACATATACAATATTACCAAGTGATAAATTTTTAATAGTCAATACATTTTCACTTATAGATGGTGAAATAATATTACCCCCTTGTAATGGCAGTGGGAGAGTTATAAAAATAAAAAGCGATAATCATAAACCTATAAATATAGTTCCAAATACATTTCTTTGGTATATTGTAGATACTGGTTATACTATATCTGATTATATAGATACTGAGTTTTTCGCTCCTTGGGCTGGAAATTCAATAGGAAATCCAAAATATTTATTGAGTCAGGGAGTTATAGATCTTGTAGATGTTGTATCGCAAGATCAAAGCTTGGGAAATGGTGGATTATGGAACATTTTAAATGAAGAAAATAGAAGTGTGACAATATTAACAGGTTATACTGAACTACATGGTAACGATTTAATTCCAAGATATCTAGTGTGCTCTGGTGGAACTTATAATATATTATTACCTGAAGCTAATAGAACTGGTGTAATTTTCAATTTTAAAAACGCGAGTACAGGTGTGATCACAATTAACGCACAACCAAGTGAATATATAGATGGATTATCCACTTTAGTATTACCTTCTTATGTCTCTTTAGTTGACTCTGGTTATTACAATTGGAGCATATTCGAAGATATAGATGAAGGTGGAGCTGGATCTAGTGGAACTAGTGGACATAGTGGATCATCTGGATCTAGTGGATTTGGCAGTCCTGGTGACTCTGGTTCAAGTGGCACTAGTGGATATGGTGGAACATCTGGATCTAGTGGGTTTGGCAGTCCTGGTGACTCTGGATCTTCAGGAACAACCGGCACTTCAGGTACGTCTGGAATATCTGGCACAAGTGGATCTTCTGGTACAACAGGTACATCAGGTAGTTCCGGGATAGGTAGTTCTGGAACAAGCGGTAGTTCAGGTTGGAGTGGTGGGAGTTCAGGTACTAGTGGTTGGAGTGGTGGGAGTTCAGGTACTAGTGGTTGGAGTGGTGGGAGTTCAGGTACTAGTGGTTGGAGTGGTGGGAGTTCAGGTACTAGTGGTTCATCAGGTTCATCAGGGACAAGTGGATCTTCAGGATCATCTGGTATATATATAATTGATATAGAAGAATTGAATTTTAATGTGGAAGTTTCAGGTGAAACAAATATTTTTTTGGACGATTATGCTTGGTACCCATATGAAGTCAGTGGATTAACGTTGAGAACACCAAATGGAACTTGTTATGTTGATATGATGATAAGTGGAACTAGTGTTTTAAGTATAAGCGGAATGACTAATATAACAGGAAGTACAAATTTAAATATTTATTATTCAACTGAAAATTACACAGTAAATATTGGAAATAAATTCTATATTAAAATTAATAATAATATTAATGCTGTATATCTAATTGGATCAACTAAAATTAGAAGAATTTAATGAAAAGAAGATTTGTTTATAAGCGTAGCAGATACATACCTTATGATAAATTAGACTACGGATATTTGTATAATTGGTATGTTGTATCAGATGTTAGAAATATAACTAACATCGGTTGGCATGTACCGAGCTTGGCTGAATGGGAAACATTAAGATTTGCTGTAGGATCTTACCCAAGTGGTCTAGGATCAGGGTACCCCCTAATAGAAACTGGTTCAACTTATTGGCAACCACCTATCACAAACGCTACAAACTCAACTGGATTTAATGGGAGACCAAATGGTACAAGATTAGTTAATGGATCATTTTCTGGCGGGCACACTTATGGTCACTGGTGGTCAAGTACAGATGTTTTTGGCACTAATGCATATGAAAAATATTTATTCGATTCAAATTATCTTAATCAAACAAATCCAGATAAAAAAACAGGATCAAGCTTACGTCTCATAAAAGATGTAACATCAGTAATACCTGGTGGATATACTGGAAACAACGGACTGCAGTACACTTCTGTTATAATAGACACCCAAGAATGGTTATCGGAAAATCTTACTGAGACTCAATATAGAAACGGTGATTCTATCCCAAATGTAACAAATAATACAGATTGGTCCCTTTTATCAACTGGTGCTATTTGTACCTATTTATTTTAATCTTGTGAATTATTGTTATTAATACTAGATTTATTTGTTATAGCAGACTGTACCAGTCTTGTTGTACCTCCGAATGACGTGAAATTAATAGTTTTATCGGTACTCTTAGTCCAACCAAAATCAAGAGCCAGATCCTTAACATTAACAATATTAGGTATAGCTATAATACTTTGCAATTTAGCTATTTCTACTCTTTCTAAAAGAATAACAGTATTACCAACTGTAGCTGGTGTCTGGTAAGCGTAATTTATCTGAACACCAAGATTCGTCAAACTGGATACAACAGCGTCTATTTGAGCGTTTGTTATTCCGCCCTTTATCCAAACTATAACATTTCTATAAGAATCAAGAGTGCCTCTCGCTCCAGGTTGTAATAAAGGAATACCATCGGCATTAAATTGTGGTGGTATAATATCATTTATTCCACCACTTCTTTCCGCTGCCACCTGTGCTGATGCTTTTGCGTCCGCTGAAGTTACACCACCAGTTGCATTCGGTACATCTTTTAAAGCTAGATCAGCACTAGTATTACCAGATGAAATTGATGGCGTTGTTTTAACATCTAAGAATTTAAGATTTTCAAATATTTTAAATTTACCTGAATAAAGTAATGTTTTTGTTTTATAATTACTGGCGTTTAAAATAATATAGAAGTTATCTGACTTTTCTTTAGTCATTTGTTTCAAGATAGGTATATCTTCTTGATTAACTTTAAAGACAACTACACCAATATCAAATTTATTTTCATCTGTCTGGAAATAAATTTCTTTTTCTACTGTTTTAGTATCAGATTTAAAAACTAAATTTAATTTAGAATTAAGCAACACTTTACTTAAATTATAAGGAGTTATTGGGGAAGTAGGTGTATCTTGTTTTGCCATTTGAAATTTGATAATATTATCAAAGGGGGTTAATATTATATTTAATAATCCCATACCTTTGTAATCACTATCTGTTCCAGGATTCCAATTATTCGCTAATATTTTATAATTGTTTATAAGAATAGGGAAAGGAACTTTAACTAGATTAATATCAACATTTGTAGTAGTAGTTTTCAAATCATACACCTTATCGTATTTGTAATTATAAATCTTAGGTTTAGATAAATTATCAACAGTTAATCTCGCTAACGTCTTACCATATTTTAATAAATTATTCGTAAGCCCAATACTAGCAAATCTACTAAATGAACTACTATCCACTAAATCTATAACCTTCATTTCTACATCAATGGCGGCAGTTGTATTAGAATATTTAATAATAGGTCTATATTCAATCTTTTGTGCAAAATTTTCTGTTACTAAAAATGTAATCGGAAACCCACTTATTAAATTTTCTTCGTATAAAGTTACGACGTATTCGATATTTATCTTTCTTCCCTGTGATTCAAGATTATTAACGAAGTTATCCATGTTCTCATTTGAGTTATCGTAAACTCCATATATTTCAAAGAAATCCCCTTGTGTAGATTCTTCAACCATTACACCTAATGTTTGGTACTCTGGTTGTATAGATAAAGAAGTTTTATAAGTATCACCTAGATAATAATAAGGAACACTAAAAACTGTCTGTTTAGATGATATAAACGAAAACTCTAAATAAATAGGAGCACTCATATTTAATCCAACACTATCTGTTAAATGATCGTTAACACTATCTGGTGTTACAACATTTGTTGTTGGATTTATATTTCTTTGATTAGCAGTGTCTTGTACGCTAGGAACATAGAATGTTAAATATTTACCCCATTCTTTTTGGTTGTATGTAAATGGAGTGGCTAGGTCCATTAATTGATCGGCGTATTCAATAACGCCACTAACACTTTGTGCTTGTGTTTTATCAAAATAGAAATTGGAAAGTGGGTATTGTTTTTTACCTAAATAATCAAGGGCTTGAATTTTTAAATAGAAACCGTAATATACACCAAAATTATAACTAGACGGAAAGTATAATGTTACTTTATCGTAAAGCATCGGAGCAGTAGAATAATTCTGTAACTTTAAGAAGTTGAATTTAGTAGGATCTACTTTTGAATATTTTTTAGTTGTTGCGTCTATTACGAATAAGTTATGATCAATATCATTGATATTAGTTGTAGATAAGAAGTTTCGAGTATTTTTTGTAAGGTCTGACCATACAATATAATTTTCTGTTACGTTTAAACTACTGTAATCCCATTCTAATAAAACATTTTGGTCTAGATTTAAATATTTTTTAGCCATTGTTGCACATTTCTTTTTCGTTATATATAAAAAATGGCAACACACAAAAACAAAAAACCCCAACAAAAATTGCTGGGGTTTCTTTTTTACATCCACTTTTTACGTTTCTCATCAAACTCTTTTTCAAGTTTGGTTAAACTGTAACTCCATGTTTCAGGAAAATCAAGTAACCTGTACTTTTGATTCCTTACTTCTTGGTGAATGTTTCTAGGTTCTGCTTCAATAAAGTAATATTGAGCACGGTAACCTCTTCGGTTTACCATATCGACTCTCCAAAGTCGAAGTTTATCATTTGTTTTCATAACTCAAGATCTACTTGAGTTATGATGAGTTATATTTTTTCATATTACTATATATACAATATTTTTAGTGTAGTTTGGACAATTTTAACGTCTTCCACCGCCACCACCGCCACCACGCATTCCACCACCTCCGCCACTAGAGCCACCACGCATCCCACTACCACTTGATCCACCACTTCTACCTGCTGGTGAGTAAGAACCACCTCCTCTAGATGGAGTTGAATAACTACCACTACTTCTGGTAGGTGAAGAATAATTACCAGTTCCTCTTTGTTGTGAAGGAGAATTATAACCCCTATTATAACCAGGATTTTGTCTCTGTGAAGGAGAATTATATCCTCTATTATTAGGAGTTTGTGAAGGAGATCTATATCCAGGATTTACTGTCCTAGTACGAGGACTCACATATTCTTGGCTAGACCTAGCTTGACGATACTGAGCAGGATAATAACTCTTAGCGTTATTATATCTTTGTTGCTGATTATTTCTTTGTTGTGTACTAACACCCCTATTAACAGGTTGCCTACTTTGTAAAGCTCTATTACTTGGTGTTCTAGTATTTATTCCACTCCTTGTATTCACAACAGTTCTTGGGTTCACGCCAGTTGTTCTGGTATTCCTATACATATCATTTCTTTTACCATTATAGTTGTTACGACCGTAACCAACATCCCTGTGTCTTCCCATATATGTATTATAATGAGCACCATAGTTACCGTAACCGTAATAACCGTAATACCCACCGTAATATCCCCATCCGTAATAAGGATAACCCCAGTAACCACCGTACCAATAAGGATTGTACCATCCGAACCCGTAGTAATATGGTGAGTAATAAGGAGCATATCCCCAACTATATCCCATATAGTAATAAGGACTATAAACGGACACGTAGAAAGGATCTGGATCAAATATATTAACGTAGAGATTCTTTTCCGCGTTATACACTGTACCAAAACCAAACTTGTTCTCGTCGTAATACTTTGTAGTATCTACCGAAGTTGAATCTGGAGGTGAAGTATATGATAAATCATCGGTGTAATATGATTGTGGGTTAACTGTAGCGTTACGCGTAGCAGTACAACCGACAAAGATCAATAAAATCAGAAATAAGAAAATCTTTTTCATAATTATTTGATTATTTTATATATTATATAACAATTATTGTGACAAAGGTTTTAATTCGTTCGGAGTTATCTTTTGGAACATCCAATGATCATCCGTTGTAACATGTCCTTTTCTAACATATTTAGCGATAGATTTTTCAAACTCTTCAAATGAAAAACTAGAAGCCAATCTAATAACAAACCCCTCTTGTATTTCAGTATTTATTTTGAAATTCTCAATAAACTCTTTGTTATAAATACCTCTCCATAAAACTGGGACGTGTTCTAATCCAAGAAATTTACTAAAAGTAACTGTATCATCCCACGATAAACAAGTATCATCTTCGTCCCAAATAGAAAATACCATAAAATAAGAAGGAAGACTTTTATATGATAATGAATGTTGAGCGTAAAGATTTTCACCACAAATTTTCCAATCATCTGGAATATTATATTTGATATTCCCCCAAAGTCCTTTAACCCAGTGTCTTGAAGGATGATCAGCACTATCTAACGAACGGGCGTGAATACAATCATTCATAAGAGTCGTATTTTCACCATCTAACTTCTCGCTTATTACTATTTCCTTTCCATTAAAAAAATCAATGTTTTTATGTATTCTATCGTCACTTGTGGCTCCAGGGCTCCAGGGAACGTGCGCCGTGCGCGGGTATTTACGTTTCATCACTTTTAATTTTTTTAATTATAAAATTTATTAAATCATTTTTATATTCTTTTAATTCTTTCTCCCATATATATATTATTTTATATCCTTTACTTTCAGCTAATAATTTTTTATTTAAATCCTTTTCCCACAATTCTTTAGCTATAGCACTTTTAAACGGGTGTGGTAAAATATCAGTTTCTTTATAAATTAAAGGGTTAGCGTGCCAAAAATCTCCATTTATTTCTATTAATAAGTTCGTATTGGTAATTCTAATATCATATGAATTTTTATTTATCCAATATTGTTTTGACTACTTGTAATGATTGTGGGACACAGTATATAAGACATCTACCATCACTTATATACTGTGTCCCACAATCATTACAAGTAGTCAGAGGTTTCAATGGTGTTGTTTTCTTACCTTTTATAAAATTACTCCACTGTTTATGATATTTCTTTTTATAATGTTCACAATTTCTTTCAGATTGTGATAAATAACATTCTGAATCACAAGCCATTCCAGCGTCACTACCAGGATATAAATAATCTAAAAAACAAGAACCTTCTGGGCATTCACAGATTTCCCAATTCTCTTCACCGTAAGGATCAAGTTCTTTTTTAGAATCAAACATTTTAAATTTTTTTATCATTACAAATATACTTATTTTTGTCCACTTAAAAAAATTAATTTAAACTAACATTTATATTGATATATATTAAAAATAACAACAATAAAAAAGATATATAAGGAGAAAAATTTAATTCAATTATGAGAAACCAGAAGATAAGGACTTTCTACAAAAAAGAAATGGCTTTAAATGATATAGTCGCAGAAAACTACTCAATGTCCCCCAACAAACCAAAGTTGTTCATGGATCACGTAGAAAAGAAAGACAAGAAAGACCTCCTTATCGTTGACGAAGACTTTGACCCCTTCAGCCGTGAAGATTTCTATATCGCTCATACAAAAGAATACGTTGACGCTTTTTTCGATAATATTCCAAACCTTAACGTTAGTAATAAATTAAAATGGACACCAGAATTTGCTGATACTGTAAGATACACAAACTCATCACTTTACGCTGCTATTAAACATAGTATTGATTATCCTGATATAGTTAGTTTATCCCCGACTGCTGGATTTCACCACGCTATGCCACATAGAGGATTTGATTTCTGTACTTTTTCTGGTCAAGTTATAGCTTCTGCTAAAATATACCAACAATACAAATTGGCTGGTGCTTACATAGATTTAGATGCCCATTTTGGTAACTCCATTGGAGATAGTATGAACTTTGTTAAAGATTTAGATAAGGCTATTGTGATGAACATTAACCCAGAAGATTACCACGATTGGTACATTAAAAATCTAAACAGAGATCTTAAAATTCTAGAAAATAAGATATTAAATAAAGAAGTAGATTATTTAGTGTTTGCTCACGGTGCTGATAGCACAGAAGATGATGATCTTGGCGACGGTCAATTAACTGATAAGGGTTGGGTTAGAGTTAGTGAAATAGTTTATAATTTCATTAACGAAATTGATTTAAAATTAGGAAGACCTATCCCATTAACTCTATCTTTATTTGGCGGATACAGAAGACATGACTTCGATAGTGTGTTGGACTTGCATTTAACGGATATAGAAAAATGCCACAGTATCCTCTGTAAAAATTAATTCTAAAATTTAATATATAGTGGCATGAAATACCTTGGTACTATATTAGAAGAATTGGGTGTTAAATCATTACCAGTTTCGTCTTATTTAAATTGGAGTGATTTAGAATTCGATAAGATTAGAAAAACTAGGGGCGATAAATATAAAAAATATGGAGGTAAAGAATTAGCAGATGAAAGAAGATCTTTAAAGAAGAAAATTAAAGCTGATATAGATGAAATAAAAAAATTAAAAGATACTGGCATTTTCTTTATCGAGAAAGAGTCTTTTCTAATGCAATTTTTCACTCTTTACTTCTACAACGTTAGGTACAAAAAACCAATATCTGATATATTTAAAAAATGGGGAATCGATCCACTCGCAGCTAAAACACATTTCAGTTTAGAAGATAGATTAAACAGAATGCACTTTCTTAAAGGCGTTGATCCTCAGTTGAGGGGGACGGGTCTGGCGGAATTACTTTACAAAGAATTTATACATTATATAGGATGGGCTACATCAAATGCTGACGCCAAACCAGGTGTTAAAGTTATATGGTCAAAATTAGCTAAGGACGATGATTTTTATACTGTTGTAACTTATTTTGATGTATTGGCTATAAGTAAGAAAAAAGGATATACAGAAGAAGAAATAAGACAAATTGTAAATAGATTTTTAGAATCTAAAGTTGAAGACGTTTATAAATATAAGGGCAAGACAGTCATAGACGACGAACTTCTTGAAATGTTCCCCGAACTAAAAGATAAATATTACAGAAAAGGTAAAGTAGTTAAAAGATATGAGAACATTATAAAGAAAGAATTGAAATATCTTCCTTTTATAAACGATTCATTAATTATAGACGTCAAGGGGAACGAAGAATATTGTTTGATTAGAGATGTATATTTCACACACGGTAAAATATATTACTGGGGTGTGGTTAGATCAGGCGATATAATCATCTCACCTTATATCGAAGACGGGGAAATAGGGTTCAGTAAAGTTCTTTGGAAAGAAGTAGATGGTTACGATAAATATACTATATTACAACAAGACGTTGATGTAGTTGGCATCATACCAAACTCTAATGATATAAGATTAACTAGGAGAAATGTTAGTGTGCAAGATATGATAGATGGTGTAAGATTATCATACATACCTAGGAGAGTTGTATATAGTGGTGAGGAGTTAGATAGATTAGTCTTTTCGAGAACAAGAGTTAAAAACGCCATTGAAGTAAGAATATCTTATAAAGACGAAAGAAGAAAATTACAACTCATTAAGAATCACGAGTATTATAAAAGAATGTTCATCGCTAGATAATTGATTAGATTATCGTCGTTCAAATCCTTTATATCATTTTCCCAAATATAAAACACCTTATAACCAAAGGATTCTGCTAATACCTTTTTATTTAAATCCCTTCTCCATATAGTTTTTACTCTTTCTTTTTTAAATGGGAATTTCAAAACGTCGTTCTCGTTATAAAGAACAGGATTAGCGTGCCATAGATCGCTATTAACATCTATCAGAGTATTCTTTATCTTTATATCAAAGAACTTCCTTCCAACCATGAATCTCTTAGTGTATGTTATATTCAATTTATCAAGACAGTTTGTAACCTTAGACTCTATTGAAGAATATATTTTATCAAGAAGAAAGTCTTTTTGCTCATCTGATAAGTTAATCCAATGATTATAACATATTTTATATAAACTCTTTAATTCATTTTGTACTTCTTCGTCTATGGTATCATTTTTCATATCTAACGTTTTAGATATGAATAGATCACGTAGATTTATGAAATTCTGTATGTTTTTAGAAGCATTTAGATTTTTTAAACGTTTCTTATTTTTAACAGATTGGAGTTTAGATACGTTATCCACTCCGTATTTGGTCATACAAGTTTTTTTGTATTTCTTGGTTGATATTTGTTTGGAACTTACTTTCATAGTTCTTCTTTTGATATTGTAATAATCTAGAAGAAATATTATGTTATTGTAACTTATGAGATGATCTTTTCTGATCTCAGGAAGACTTTTAAGTTTGACGACGTATTCATCGAAGAGAGTATTTTTAGTACTTATCATGGGGAAGTTATAAGATAGAAATTCAATTTTGATTCCTTCTTTTGTCCATACTTTCATGTTCTTGTTACACCTATAAATATGGCGACCGTCGTAGCGATTGATTCTATTTTTACAAAAAGGACAGTGCATCTTCTCACGTATATATAAATAGTGAGAAGTTGGATAACTTCATATTTTTCAGTTGGAAAACTATCGAAAAATGAGAAAAATTATAATATATATAGTATTAAACGTATTAAATTGTATGTGAGTCGTGGGACAAACATAGTAAAAAATAATTAAAAAAATATGCCAATAAGTAACAAAGATTTAGGAAAGTACAAACGTCCAGGTATTTTCATCGAAGAGATAGATCTATCGATGATTGAACGTCCAATTCAGGAAGTACTAATCAACTTAGTGCCTGGCTTCTCTAAGAAGGGTCCTTTCAATAAGCCTGTTAGGGTTAATAGCCCACAGGAATTTGAGGACATTTTTGGACCAGTGGACAAAAACCTTGAAAACAAAGGTTCATACTTCCACAGATTTGTAGAGGATATGTTGACTGTGGGTCCCGTTTGGGCACTCAATTTATTGAAGACTGATCCTACTAGAGATCAATTGGAATGGGAATCTATCTCAGTTTCAGCTCAGTACGATAACGGTCCTAAGAACTCTTCGCCTTACGAAAGATTTTTCAATAGACAAGATTTCTGGGAAAGAGATGTAGAATCCTTTATGGATATCGTTGATCTAGAATTTATTGATCACCCTACAACTCAACCAAATCCAGCACATGATTTGTTCAGTATAACAAACATGGGGGATAAGAAAATTACATTGTTCACGTTCAAATCTTCAATTACTGGATTTGACGTATCAGCCGAAAGTTGGTACGGTGGAGCTGATAAAGTTCCTTTATTCATGAACGCAAAAGATTACATCTCAGATTATATGATTAGTGTGTTATCAGTTGTTGGTGATTATACAGATTACGCAACTTTGAGTGTTGACCCATATTGGGGTAAATATTTCAACGCTAATGGTTTAATCAAAGGACAAGTTCAAAACTTTGTTAGTGATAGATTAACAACAGTTAACGCTTATTATGATGTGTGTTTAATTCCAAATTTTAGAGATACATCTGGAAGAGATATGTATATCAAGAATGTTATTAACGTAGCGACCGAACAAACTGGTTTATTCTGTTATTACAACGAAGAATATCTGTTAAATTCAGATTTCTACAAAGGTAACATTGATACAATCGGTGCAACTTTAGTTCTCACAGAAGACGTTATTAATAATGTTATTCCAAAGACTTCAATTGATTTTATGTCTTATAAAACCAATTTAAGTGAAAGTGTTGGTTACGCTGAAAGAGGATTAGATTACGTTGGAAATCCATTCGGAAACTACAGCGAAGATATGATAACATCATGGGTTAGTGGCAGAACAGGTCAATATACAAACTGGTACACTAACATAGCTCCAACAGCAGTAACTAATATGTATTCTACTGTTATAACAGGCGTTGTTTCATCAGCCATTACTTTAACAAGTATAACTGGTGTTGAAGTTGACGATACTATTTATTTCAGTAAATCATTCGGTATCTTAGAAAAAGATTTACCATATTATGTTTTAACAATTGATGGTGCTAATATTACAATATCTAAAACCAAAGGTGGCCCAATTTTAACAGGACTTTCTTCTGGAACAAATGTTTTCGCTTATAGTTTAAAACAAAAATTCTACGACGCTATTGGAAGTTTATCTTATAATATCAACACTGGATATACATTATCTGATAGTGTATTATTCTTGGAACCATTTGTTGTAAACAATAGTGCACAAACATATAGTAGATATGATATTGTATATTTAAGTACAGATTATACAACTATTCATACAGTAAAAGGAAATCAAGTAACTGGTACATCACCAAGTAAACCAAACTTCCTTTTAAGTAACGCTAATACAATTATCCTAGGATATATGAAAATTCAATATGATTTAGTTTCCAGTGTAACACCAACTTTCACAAAAACTTGGTACCCTGTTACAGTAGATGAAACTAAATATTTAGTTTTAGTAGATGGTACAGACGTTTCAGCAGTATCTGGTGTAACAGTCGCTGGTATCAAATATTTAGATCTATATTTCTTAGGAACATCTGGATCAACAGACTATACCAATTATCTCAAATTAAGAAAATCAAAAATTTTCACTGAGATTTATACCAATTTATTGACTGGTAGATCTGTTATAATTAATAAATTAGATGGAAGTAAATATTCTGTAACAGCTACAGTATTTGAAGCTACAACTACATCAGATGCTCACGTCATCATATACTTCGATAGTTTAACAGCTACAAATCCATTTAATTATTACGTAAGTGGTAGTTTCTTAATCTATTACATAGACTATGAATTAGATTTCTATTTAAGATCAAATAGTCTTTCGAGTATAATTACAACAACTGGAGTAGTAAATGGATTAGCCGCAGATACAGGTATAGTTGCTAAATACTCAACATTATATCAAGATTATTACAATGGTATAATAAATAACGGTGATTACATTTATCAAAACAACGATAGTGGAACAACAGTAAAAATTTATTTGAAAATGTTCTTAAATTCAGATAAGAACTTAACAATTAAATTTGCTAGTGCACCAGAAGGTGATCCAGATACTACATTAACTAACGTTAGTGTAAATTATCGAGACGCTGATGGTAACATAGCTTTAATAATTTATTCAAATAAATCAAGTTACAAACAATCACTTGAAATTGAAAACACAAGTTATATCACAGACTTTAATAACGTAAACTATGTTTATGTTGATAAGACTAGATATGCAGAAATAACAAAAGGCTGGTACTTAGAAGCATATTACGACACTTCGTATTATGATTCTCCAGGTGAAGGTTATATCTTAGGAGCAGTTCCAAGAAAACTTGTTCGTATAACAAAGACAGCTATTGATACTGTAGATCCAATGTTAAAAATCTTATACGCTGACGGCCCAATTAGAATTTTAAGTAACCCAACAGGTTCTACTTACGATTATTACACCTCAGCCTATATGTCGATTGATAACTATGTTGGTGAATACAATGGTTTAACATTAAAACCGTTCACAGTACATCCAGATTCAATGCCAAATAACACAGACGCTAGATTAGATAGCATAATGAGTGTGTTAGACAAATCAACAAACTTAGCAAAAGGTTTGGCTAATAAGAACAGAATCACATGGAGATACTTAGTAGACTCCTTCGGATTAGGTCTTACCGCCTTATCAAAACAAGAATTCGTTGATCTCTGCGGTATGAAACTCAACTGTCTTGGTTTCATCAATATGCCAAGTGCAAGACAATTTAAAACATCAATCAACCCAAGTTTTATCAATGATGATAGAACAATAAATACTACATATATCAAAGAAGGTGGAAATCCAGATCTTAATCCAAGCTTCGAATATAGTTTTGGTAACGGTGTTGGTATGAGTTGTGTAGGTTATTTCTTCCCTTATGTTAAGGACGTAAATGATACTACCAAGTTTATACCACCTGCAGCTAAAATCTGTAAAACCTACATGAAGAAATTCACTGGTGGTTTAGGAAACGCTTATCCATGGCAAATCATAGCAGGTCCACAGTTCTCATTAATAACAGACATTTCAACAACTGAAATGAGATTTACTAATGAAGATCTTGAAAACTTCTACGCAATGGGAGCCAATCCAATTGTTTACTCACTCAACAGAGGGTACAATATCAACTCAGAAAGCTCAGCACAGGTTTATCCACTTAGCTCACTAAGTTATATTCACTCAAGAGAAGTTCTCATAGAACTTGAAAATAGACTCTACGATATGTTACTTAACTATCATTGGAGATTTAACACTCCTGAAATTAGAGCTGAAATCAAGTTCAGAGCAGACCAAATCTGTAAAGAACTTCTAGACTCAAATGCACTCTATGACTTCAAGAACGTTTGTGATAAAACAAACAATACTGACTATATCATAGACCTACAAATGGGTGTGTTAGATACCTACATAGAAATTATCAAAGGAATGGGTATCATTGTGAATAACATTACAATTCTCAAAAAGGGAACCATCGAATCTGGTGGTTTCTTACCTCAATAAATTAAATTGGGAATAAAAAAAGGAGGAAATTTATTCCTCCTTTTTTTTATAAATATATTTCAGATGTCCTGAATCATATATTCTATATATTTTACGTTCTAACATTATTTCGTGTTCGGTTTTATTTGGATCTGCTCCATTTTTAATCAGAACATCTTTTCTAAATCCGAATCTATGTTTTCTGAATCCGTCGAATACATAATAATAATTAGGCTTAGTTTTATGAACCAGTTTAAATCCTAATTTCTCATATAAATCACCAGATGACCAACTTCTATCGGCATAACTTATAACTTCGTTCGGACTATAATGATCAATAAAATATTTAAATAATCTACTAGCTCCTCCTATAACATTAGTGTTCAATTTATTACAAAATCTAATCATTTCATATGACCCCTCTATTGATTTAGTTCCCATAGATTTTCTTTGGAAACCGAATGTCATCAGAGAAACTAGTTCTTCTTGATAAAATAGTCCAATTTTAAATTGTGAACCAATAAATCCTTGTAGATGATTTTGATTTAGAAAATCTCTAATGATTTTATTATCTGTTATTTCTCTGATTTCACATTTTCTAGCGTATATTTTTTTAGATTTTCCAAGTAAATTTAATATTCTGGATTTAATAATATCTTGTTTAAACATCCAATCATCTTGATACACATGAATTAATTTAATATCATTTTTTTCTGATAGTTCGGTTTTTTCTAAGTGATAATTAGGAGATTTATATAGTTCATTATGCCAATATACACCATTGAATTCAAATGATATTTTCAATTCTGGTATATAAATATCTAATTCGGAACCTATAATATTTCTATTATTTAATAATATTTCACCATTATAATTATTTTTAATAAAGTTTTGAAGTTGAATTTCTTGACCACTATTACTAAAAGAATTTATAGGATTACATATCGTACATATTTCAGTGTTAATTTTTTTTCTATTTCTAAAAGAATACATATCTATTTCAAAATCATGACCTTTATTACAATGAAATCTAAAAGATTTTTTATTATAATCCACTTCAAATAAATTCAAATGTTTATATTTTTCTAAATTTTTTTTTATTTTTGTTTTAATGAAAGATGATGTGGATTTTTTTATAATTTCAAAATTATTTTTAGGGCTATTCCCGCCATATCTTTCATTGTTTGTTTTGATCATCTTAGCTTTAATATCGATGTTCATTCCCGGTGTTTTGGTTCCAAACTTTTCATAAGATTTTTTTTCTTTTATATCTTTAATCTTTGGATCACTACTTATACATGGTATGGAGCAATAATCATAATATCCTAAAGTTGAATTACGATATTTAGTTTCATTGTTACAATTTGGATTTTTACATGATGTTTTTTCTTTTATATCATGCACATAATGATACATCTTTTCTTTAAATAGAATATCATTTAATTTTTCACTACAATAATTAATAACATCAACATATATTTCTGGATAATTTTTTTTAACATATCTTTCATTATACATTCTTCCGGAATTTCCATTATGATTTTTTATAAAATCCTTGATTTCATTGTCATTCATATTCATATGTTTCTTTTATCCCTTATATATAAAAGAAAAAATATGAAGTTTTAATATTAATATATAGTTATATGAAACTTTCAATAGAAGAATATGATGTACTTTATAAGAAACTAGAATATAAATTTAAGGAATCTGGTGATGAACTAGTTGATAAAATTAAAGATCAGAAAGATCTATCACTGGATGATATTATAATATACTTTTAGAAAAAGCGATAATGATATAATAAAAAAGTTGGCTGATATGGCTGGACTTAAGGATTATGCTCCTGTTAAATATGGTAATATTAAAGCCAAAAAACAAAGAGATTTAAGAGAATTAAAAGAAGAATATGTAGTCAAATTTGATAATTTTATGAAAAATTTAATTTAATATATATTGATATATAAAAAAATAACAAAATAATATCAATATATATCTGAGGAACAATAGCAATATTAATATATACTAGAAAAGATATAAAAAAATAATAATAAAAACATGGGATTAGGACATTTTACCAACGTAGCAACAGCAACAAATATGTGGGAACCAGTATTTAAGAGTTTGTTTGAAATTCAAATTGACTTACCCCCACTTATCAATTTAGGGCCTGATATCAAATCAATTTTAATAGAGAACGCCACAAGCGTACCTTTACCATCATACCCAAAAATTGAAGTAAAACCACAAAGGTTTAAATACTCAACTCGTATCTACCCAACACTACCAGGTCAAACTCACTTAACAGAACAACAAATTAAATTCAATTTGAACGAATCTGTAAACGTGAGACAAAACGTAAGTGGTGTAGTAGCAGGTAGAGTTCCAGTATTTAGAGCAATAAAAGACTGGTACGACCTCATTTGGAACAACGAAACAGGACAACTAAATTATAAAGGAAACTTAGTAGGCACTGTTACAATCGACCAACACGATAAGGAAGGACTAGTCGTAAGACGTGTTATATGGCATAACGCTTTTATAACAGGATTCTCAGGTTGGGACGAAGGTCTCTCATGGGAATCAGTAACAGAAATCCACGATCTAACTGCTTCATTTGCAGTGGACTATTTTGAGGACTTCTATTATTAAGATTTAATCTAAATAAATATAAGATAAAAATATAAGGCTTTAAGTCTTATATTTTTGCCAAAAAATAGCTCTGATTACTGAGAAGAAAAAATAAAAAGAATATGGAAAAGTTGTGTAGAGTTTGTGGAAAATTGAAAGAGATTAACAATTTTGTTAAAAACGATAAAATGGCTGATGGTTATCGAAATGAGTGTAAAGAGTGTTTGAATGGATTATACAAAGATAAAGATAAAATAAGAGAACGTAATTTAGAAAAGGAAATCAAACTTGATGGAAATAAAGTCTGTCGAATTTGTAAAATTGAAAAATCTTTGAATGAATTTCATATAAAAAGAGGCACACCAGATGGACATCGTCATGAATGTAAAGAATGTGTTAAAAGTATTCAAAAGAAATATAAAGAAATTCCTAATTATAAAGAAAAAGAAAAAGAATACGATAAAAAAAGATACGATAAAATAAAAGATAAAATCCTTGAAAGAAAAAAAGAACATTATCAAGAAAATAAAGCTAAATTATTAGCTTATAAAGAAGAATATAGAAATACCCCAGAATATAAAATTCAATATAAAAACTGGAGATCCGAAAACAAAGAACTCTTAGCTAGACTCCAAGCAAATTATCGTAAAAAATATCCTCACATTATAGCATGGCGATCAGTCCTTTATTCAACTCTTAAACGTCTCGATACTCCAAAAGAAGGACACACAATAGATATGTTAGGTTATTCAGCGTTAGAATTAAAAGAACATATTGAAAAACAATTTCTTGATGGTATGACTTGGGATAATCACTGTGAATGGCATATTGATCATATAAAGGCTGTTGTTAATTTTGATAATAACGCTGATATAAGAGAAGTCTGTGCTTTAGAAAATTTACAACCTTTGTGGGCTTTTGATAATTTAAGTAAAAACAGGTATTAAACTTTTTTAATCTTTTACTATATAAATGTTTATGAGAAAAATCATATACTTCTTTATATTCATTTTCCTTTTATCCTTATTGGTTTCATGTATGCCGAAATATAATTGTTCTGCTTACGGTGAGAAACAGAGGTACCAAAGGCCGCCTGCTTATTGGAATCAAAAAAGATGATTTCTAAATAAACTTTAGACAGGCCGCCGCTCCTTTAATATATAATATTGAAAGGAACAACCTATAAAAAAAAAGTAAACAAAAAATGGAAGAAAAAAAGGACGCATTAGAGAAATTTATTTCCGAATCAACAAAACCAACACAAACACAAATTATTCAAGAAGAGCCCCTAGTTGGAGGCGGTAATACACTAAATTATATTACAGTAGATTTGAGTGTACTCCCAGCGGGAGCATTTTACAAACCAGGTACAGTAGTTATGATTAGAGCCGCTTCAGTATCAGAAGTACAAGCTTATTCCGCTGTAGATGATCAAAATTTTCTTGATGTTACAGACAAGATGAATGAAATGCTTGGAAGATGTGTTAGAATTAAACATCCAGGTGGACTAGTAGGAACATATAAAGATCTGAAAGATAATGATAGATTATTCTTAATCTTTATGATTAGAGAATTAACATTCCAAAAGAATAGTAATTTAGCTAAAGACGTTACTTGTGGAAACTGTAAACACGAATTTAAAATTCAGTTTAGATCAACACCAGGACCAGATAGTCCAAAAACATTTTCAAATTACGAAATGGACCCAGAACTCGAGCCATATTTCAACAAACAAGATAGAACATTTGATTTTGCTTTAGGTGAAAAATTATGGAAATTGGCTCCACCATGTATCAGTCTTCAAGAAATTTTCTTTAAGAATATTAAAGAGAAGGTAACTGCTGATAAGACACCAAATGTATCATTCTTGAAAATTATACCATTTACTCTCTGGGATAGAAAATCTATTACAGAAGACGGTATTAAAGCCAAGGAAGAAGAATTTAAGAACTTAGATATGGACACCTTCTTATTTTTAGATGAAGTAGTAAGTAAGATGTTATTTGGTATCAAGGAATTGAAAATGAGTTGTCCAGTGTGTGGTGAGGAGGTCCACACGGACATGACGTTTCCCAAGGGGGCCTCAAGTATTTTCAAACCAGGTATTAAGTTACTCGATAGATTCAAGAAGTAAAATAGAAGATTTCGAAAAATCTGTATTCTCAGTCTTTACAGTTTCTTGGGAAAATTTAACAGGTAATAAATTCGAATTCATGAACCAACTTCAAATGCCTACAATTGTTGTAGATGGTTGGCCTTATTACGAATTTGAAAGATATATTAAGTTGTTAAATGAAAAGAACGAAAACGAAAAGAAACGACACGAAGATAGTGAAAAGAATCAACCTAATATGCCTAATATGAATAGTATAGGCAATCTAGCTAAAAGCTTTAATCCATCAAATTATAAGCTACCTAATTTTAACTCCCCATTCTAAAAATGGGGATTTTTTATTTTATTAACAATATCATTTACTTCAGCTTTCCAGTCTTCTTCTGTATTAATAATAAAATCTGAATTTTTTATTTTATAATCCTGACTCATAAGTTTACTTAACCTATTATCTATTTCATCGTCAGTATAATTATTCCTGTGTTTTAATCTTTTTCTAATTGTGTCCATATTAGCGTAAGCACAAATAATATAATCATAATCCTTTTCCACTTTATGCTCAAAAATTAAAGCTGATTCGTAAAATATCATTTTACCGTTATGTCTCGAGACGAAGTCGTACCAATCTTGTCTTAAATGAATTTTGAATATCTTATTTAATTTCTCTAATTCTCTCTTATCGTTAAAGACTATGTTAGCAATATATTTAGTATTATAAATTCCGTCTTTATAAGATTCTTCACCAAACTCTTTAATTATTTCTTTTTTTAGTTCAGCATTTGTATTAGCTATTTTCTTAGCCTCAACGTCACTATAATAAACTGAGTAACCTTTATCTTCTAAATATTTACAGACTGTTGATTTACCTGAAGCAATTCCACCAGTTACGGCTACAGTTATAGGTTTGATAAAAGATTCGAATGTTATTATCATAATCCTTTTCTGATTTGAGTTGAGCTTATATCTTCAACGTCTTTTGTAGCAATCATATATATTGTTTCTATATCTGGGGCAACGCCTTTATTATAATTATCTACAGCTTTCTCCCATTCAAAATCTTTTGGATTTCTCATACCCCTTAACATATATTTAGCACCTATCTTCTTACAAAAATCAACTGTTAAACCATTGTAAGAATCGACTACAATCTTAGGATTGTTAATCTTACTTTTTATAATCTCTTTTCTTTCTTCAATAGTATAATGACCTTTCTTATCTTCATTTATACCTATTGCTATCACAATCTTATCGAAGAGTGGAAGAAATCTTTCAACTAATTGAATATGACCATCATGTATTGGGTCGAAAGATCCTGGAAATACAGCAATTCTATCACCGTATTTAAATTTTTCGTTATATGATTTTATTCTCATAGACATTATATATAAATTTACGAATTTAGATTTTAAAAATGGAGAATTTTATTTTTATATATAGCCCTATATACTAAAAAATAATAACAAAAGTGAGATGGGAACGATCGTCAAGACATACGAAGAGTGGGGATTTTTTAAAAAGGAATTAACCCCAGATGAAGAATATCAAAAACAAAAGAAACAAGCTTTAAGAGATAAGGTAAAACCAGGAAACGCCCCAGAAGTAGAACCAGGTGAAGAAGAAGATGACGATAAGCCATCTACTAAAAAAGTTAACGATCAAGATGATTACGGTGAAGAATTTTGGGAGGATGAAGCAGGAGATAAAAATAGAAAATCACCTTGTTAAAAAATTAATTAAAAAGTTATGGCAGATTTAAAAAAATTCGAAGATTTCGAATATAATGAAGAAGAAGATGACGACGCAGTTCAATTCAAAGAGGGAGACAAAGTTGTATATCTTAGACCTGGTTATAAACACGATAATGAAGTAGGTACAATTAGACGTATTCGTAAAGACGGTAGATATAGTATTTTATTAGACGATGATACCCATTTCGCTGCTAGTGCTGAATATGTTTTCCCATCTTCAAAGAAAAGAAAAGTAAAAAAGAACGATAGGCATTATAACTATTACGATGATTGCGGGCAAGGTGGCGGTGGTTGTGGCGGTGGTTATGGACCAGTTGACTACGGCGGTTGTGGTGGTGGTGGAAATAATAATCACTGTTAAAAATAAATAATTACTATGGAAAACTTAACTACATTCGAAGAATTTTCCTTTTTCAGAAAGAAAGAGTTAACTCCAGATGAGGAATATAGAAGACAGTCTAAAGAAGCTGAAAGAAATAGACCCAGAAATCCTGATACGAAATATTCTAAATTTTGGGGTATTTACGATGACGGTATGGAGGAAGAGGAAGAAGAGGAAGAAGAACAAATTGAATACGATACACCATGAACAACGAAATAGCATTTTTTGATTTAGATGGAACCTTGTGGAATATCAAGAATGACGACATATGGATAATAGATAAAGAAAAACCATTTAGACCAGTTATCATTCTTAATCATCTTGATTTTTCCTTGATCAAAGCAGGAAGATATAGAAAAGATGAATTACCATTAGATTACAACGGTCAAATATATTACATTAGTAAAGATTTATTTGAAAAAATTAAAAAGAAATCTGGAAGTGAAAATATCGAAAGATTCGGTATTTCTTTTATACCTATGCTTAGAAAAGAAATTCTCGATAAAAGAGAAGTTGATATACTTAGCCATAACATTGAGCATCTTAGGTATAATAAGTTCGTAGATATTGGTTTACTTACAGCTAGATCAAATCAAAGGAACCATTCAGATCTTGTTAATAAACTTAGATTAGAATTAAAGAAAATAGGAATAGAAATAAGTAAAATATTCTTTGTTGGTAGTGGAGTTCATAGTGGAGTAGATCCTAAATTGAAAAGTTTCGTTCTACTGGAACATCTTTTAGGACTTAAAATTAAAGATGGTAGATTTATATCTGTTAAACAAGACTGGTATAAGAAAGTTAGTTTCTACGACGACGATAGTAAAAACATTGATTACGCCAACGATATTCAAGATTGTTTTGAAGAACTTTTAAGAAAGACAGACGACGAACTTTTTAGAATTATAATAGATAGAATTGAGACATTCGAATTAACACTTGATACTTATCTTGTAAGTGATAATGAAGTAAATAGATTTAAGAAGAGTTCTGTAACGTTAAGACCACCTTTAAGATTTCCTATAAAAGAAAGTCTAAAAAATTATAATGATTTTTTAAGGAAATGATAACTAAATTCAAATTAAAAAACTGCATTCTTTTATGTAAAAATTGTCATAATAAATTACATTATAGTATTAATTCTAATGTAGATAAAAAAGATAAAAAGATATTTTTAGAATATAAAGGTGTAAATGGTTGTATAATATGTGGATATAACGAATGTGTAGCATCTTTAGAATTTCATCATAAAGACCCAAAAGATAAATTATTTCTTATATCAAATAAAAGTCATTACTATAAATCAATAGAAAGTTTAAAAATTGAAATAGAAAAAGAAATAAATAAATGTGATGTTTTATGTTCAAATTGTCATGCTGAATCTCACCTCAACGATGGATTTTATGCATCACACGAAGAAGAAATAATAAAGAAATCTAAAAATATGATTGAAAAAATGATGAAAATAGATAGAGATATCATTTTATATCTTTTCAAGAATGGTTATAGACAAATTGATATATCGAATGAATTGGGGATTAAAAGAGGAATAGTATCATCTATTTTCAAAGAATTAGGGCTTCCTAAAAAAACCATTGAACATTGAAAAACCAGACTAAAAAGTCTGGTTTTTCACACTTACCTCATTACCTGTCTTCCTCCAGGATTGACTTTCGTCTTATCGGATTCATATTTGGACTTTTATTTTGTGAATGTTACCATTCACGAGATAAGTTTTTTGCTCTTAAACTAAATGGTGGTTAAAACTCTTGAAAATTTAATCCCTTTTCGGCTTTCTGAAGGCCTACTTCGGTTTGGATTATCTGTCCCATTGCTGGGTCAAACCATTTAAAGATTGAAACTTTGAAGAAGTAAAGATGAGTTCAGAATACTCAAAATTATTTTTTCAAACTTTCAAAGAACTTTTAAAAAACTAAAAGAACTGGTCATTATCTGCGCAATATCCTCTCTAGGAGGAATAGACAGGATGAGCCTTGGATATATCTTTCAGCGTTTCAAAGAACTATAAGAACTAAGTCGTAATAGCTGTTACATTTCACAGTAACAAATTAAGTGCGAAGGGCCTCCACCTTTCGGTCATACACAGTCTCACTTTCCTCACACACTATTACAGCCGACTGAACCTAAACTTGTACTCAGTCCTATAAGAGCTTAAAAATGGAAGCGAGTGCCCTACTCGCAAATGAGGGAAAATAAAGCCTAGTATATAGGGAATTTAAGCCTCATATAACTATCCATATCATTACCCAATTAAGGGCTACTTGGAATCGTTTACCATTTATATTCAAAGAACTTGCTTCGAATTCTTATACAAAGATAAGAAGTCTTGTTGAGATAAAAAAATCTTTTGAAAGAATTTTTATCAAATTTTAAAATACCTACTTGTGGGTTGAATGGTTATCTCGCCTTTCAGTATTCAGTCAGTCTGTGGACTGAAAATTTGATTATCTCATTTTGACTATACAAAGATACGCCACTTTCACGAGATAAAAAAATTATTTGATAAATTTTTTAAAACAACACTAAACAAAGAGCTTTTACTAAATCGTCAGTAATAACAGATTTTATATATTATATATACCTGAGAAATTCCTTTGTTTTAAAAAAATTCAAGAAAATATAAAACTTTGAAAGACAAACCTTTAGATAAAAAAGAGACTATTTGGCTTTGTCCAGACTGTGATGGGAAAGGTTATATTGAAAAAGGACAATGTCCATTATGTAAAGGTAAAGGTGAACTTAGATTTACCACTTCCTCTCAAAAGGATTTCGAAGATCCCCAGCCTTCTGATTAAATGGTGATAAGAAAGGTATAGGTTTTATATCAGGCTTAACTTTAGGATAAAATCTTTTATACGCTCCACTAAATGATTGAAAATCAACCATTGATCCGTCGTCTTTACTACCTAAGAATTTAAGTATAACTTGTTTCTCTTTTTCGGTTATATCGTAATCTGAATAAGTATCTACCATATTTCTGTAATAGTTATTATCAAATAAACTACTTAAATTTATAAGAGACATTACACAATCATCGTTGCCTGTTTCTGAACGATAAGTTATATCCCCTCCTGGTGTTTCTTTCTTAGAGAAAGATTTTAATTCTATGATATTCTTTTCGTTATGAAGAACTAAATTATCTTTCTTAACAGCGTCTTGAAAATCTTTTAAAAGTAATTTCTTATTATAACCTATAAGTAATCCTATCTTTGGTTTCTGATCTGTTTCTCTATGTTTATATCTGGCAAATATAGCGTCCATAAAATCATTATTATCATTGAATACGTGGCGCATGTTATTAACCAAATCGTTACCTAAATTTTTATTCATTTCCACTACTATCTTAACTTTCTCTGGGTCAAAGATTTCAAAAACTAAAAGGTATAATATATGAGCAACTTCATTTATAGAGTAAACGTTATTTCTAAATAAACCTATTTGTTCTAGTTTAAATAAGTCATATTTATTTGAATAAAAGTCTTTCTTTTTTTCTATGAGTTTTTCGTCCTTCATCATTAATCTAAAGATATTGAATACAGTATAATCTAAACCTAATCCTTCAGCCAAATCTATACCTATCGTGATATAATAGTCTTTAGCTTTGGCTAAATCAAATATTTCTGGATGATCTAACATGAAAGTTAGACTGTCGTATGGAAGAGTTAATTTCTTTTCAAAATTTTCTAAATGAGGAGTTCCAAATTCGTACTGTTCGTTCATGAAACTTTCAAACATAACACTATCGAATAACAATTTATCATCTGTAATGAACTGAATCTCGTACTCCTGATTGAACATCGCTTTACCACCAATAAGAGATGTTTGTTCTTCTTGCCAGTTAGTTATTCTTACGACTTCGGGTAAAGGTATGACCTCATTTATTCTTATTGTTCTAATTTCGTCGATTCTACAATTTTCCCTAACTGTTTTACCATCGTCTTCAAAGAATTTAATGAAATACCAAGTTTCTTGTTCAAGTCTTTTACTATACATTTCGTAACCTAGTTCTTGTAATCTATTTAATATTTCATCTTGTGTAACGTTATATTGACGCATTTTATGTTCAAGAAACATAAACTTTGTATCTCTTCTACCTTTAACTTGATGCCAGTAGACACGCATAGCCTCGTATTTATTCCATCTTGGGTCTTCTTTTGGTCTTTCAGCGTCTACTAATAATTCCCAGAATAAATTATAACCGTCAGGTGTTGATGTTATAATAATTTTAGAATTTTCTACCTGTACAACAGTAGGTACAACAGCACCGTAGTACTGACGTACAATATTCTCAGGAACTTTCGCGAACTCATCGAGATACAACAAGTCAATGGTAAAACCGATAGATGGATCTTTAGATCTCGCCTGACTTTGAATTCTACTATTATTATCAAAGGCTATCTGTTTTTCGTTCCAGTTTGTTACACCTGTCTTTAAGAAGAAAGGTAACAATTTATAAATATCCTTTATCTTTCTGATAATTTCTTTTACTGTATCACCTTTATTAGCCACGATCATAACACCTTTATCATCATTAAACATCACAAGATGTAGAATAACAATGGATGCTGAAACCGTATTTAAACTTAATATATCGTTTGTATAATAACTATGTTCATTTGAACTAATGGACAGATCGAACATTGAAACATTATGTTTTAATTTTTTGATAGATTTAACTTTAGAAGGGCCTAGCTTAGTTAGAACGATATCGTTAGTTGTTAGATCTTTAACAAATTTGATCATGTGTCCTTCGCAAAAAATAGTATGTATATCGGCACATTCTAGTTTTAGTCCATTTTCGAGTTCTAGTTCGTGTATAGCGTATGGTTGAGTAAAATTTATTTCTTCGATTGGAACAAAGCCGTAGTCTGTTTCGACCAATAAATTTTTAATTGGTAGAATATTGATCACTTTTTTCAAAGGATCATCTTCGTCAAATTTAGTATTTTTATATTCGTATTTTTCAATTAGTTCTATTAACCAGTATATTATATTTTTTAAAAAATTTTTAAACATAATTTATTTTATATTTTAAATGACCTGAATCATATATTCTATATATATTTTTTTCTATCATTATTTCGTGTTCGGTTTTATTAGGATCGGCCCCGTTTTTAACCAATATGTCTTTTCTGAATCCGAATCTATATTTTCTAATTCCGTCTATTACATAATAATAATTAGGCTTAGTTTTATGAATCAACTTAAATCCGTTATTTTCTATATATTCTATAACTCTGTAAGTATCAAATATAGAAGGTAAATAATGCCCAGCGTATATTAATTTTTCATTAATACCTTTTTTCTTTAAAGCTTCTCTATTATCGTCACAAATAGAAAGTTCATGTAGATTGAGATAATCTAATCCTATTTCATTTAATCTTGGAAGCACTGATATAAGTTTATCCACTTGCCAGAATTCAGATGGCACTTCGACACAAATCTTATCAAATATTTTTTTACAATATACAAGTTTATCAATTATATCTTCTCTATATCCTGTGGCAGCTAGATCAAATCTAATTTCATTTATACCGTGTTCTTTTAATTTAATACAATCTTCTTCTGTAACAAGAGTACCATTAGTATAAATCCATTTATAAAGATTGAGCTGTTCAAAATTTTCGTTGATGAAATCCAACCATTCATATACTTTATCAAGGTACATAAAAGGTTCTCCTCCAGAAAATGATATACCTGTTATTCTAGGATTTTTATAAATAACTCTTTTTAAATCATCCAATGAATGTATATCATCGTTACCACCGTTTGCCCATATAAATTCATCAACTCCGTGTCTTGATATTTGTGGACAAGAAGCGCATTTAAGGTTACAACTAACACCTATATAAACACAAATCCATTGTCCACTTTTACAAGCGTAGCAACCTTCTGATAATTTTTTTCCAACTGGTACTATGGTGGCTCCAGAGTTTGATATTTCAATTTTATCTATAATTCTCTGTCTTAATGAGTCTGATATATTCCTGGCATCTACATATTCTATCATATTGAGTTATTATTTTTTTCATCGTATATAACAAATATTTCCCCTAATTCATCTTTCAGTTCTTCTTCAATGTTATTAACAAGTATATTTCTTATATTTATATTTTTACTATCTAATTTAACTTTATTATCAACCTTATTATTCTCAGTATAAAAAACGTTGTTAAACTGATTATTATTTAAGAAGATATCGATTTTATTTTTATATTCAGCTTTATCTAACAACTCACTATTTATTGTAATATCTATAAAATCTTTAGTTAGATTAATTTTTTCAATATCATCAATTTCTTTTATTATATATTCTACGAACCTGGGGCTAAACTTGTTTGGAATGAATTTAATTTTATTATCTTTTATTATATTATAACCAATCTGATCTGTACTATCTTTGTTCAGTTGAAATAATGATATGTCTTTAATTTCGTAATTCAGTTTATCAACTACTTTGATGTATTCGTTAAATAAAGGATAGCAGTAATCATTACCAATCATAAATACATTTGAAAACTGAGTCAGAACACCAAGAATTCTTTTTACTTCGTTAATAAGAGAGAAAGTGGTGTGTTTATTATTATAAAAGAAATCCCCATTAATAATGACTTCGTGCTCTTTCGAACCAGATTTCATTAATGTTTGTATGAAATCTCGGAAGAAATCTAATTGAGATTTAGATAATTTTGGGTGTCCAAATTTTATATTGGTGAGTATAAAAATCATAAACTATTTATGAGAAATGTGGTTAAAAGTTTAATAAAAAACCCAGTCGTTTGGCTGGGTTAGATTTACTTTTTAATTCCTGATAGTAAGGCAATTAAACTATTTAATAGTTGTTTATGAATATTTTGTGGTATATTAGTTACAACTGAGAAATTATTATTACCTGATATTTTAATTTGTCCAAAACTTTCATTTAATAATCTATCTTGTTTCGTGTTTTTCAAAAAATGTCCTACAAGTGCATTCATAAATGGTTGTATTTCAAAAGCTTTATCGTTATTCCTTATGACATGAATTTCACCTTGCTTTTCTGTTAAAAGGTACCAGTAATCTTCTTTAGATAAAAGTCTTTTTTCAAACATTGTATTTATTTCTGAAAATTTAACGTCTTTATAATAAATTAATTTACCAATGGTTTTAATTCTTTCAATGGTTAAATCTACTTGATTATCAGGTGTATTTTTTTCAGTTTCTTCTTCTTCGTCTTCGATTACTGTTTTCTTTTTCTGTTGCACTCTTTCTACTGGCTTTTCAGTTTTTTGTGGCGGAGGTGTTTGTGTTGATGGTACTGGAGCGATAGCAGCCTCTGTAAATTTTCTTATTGTAGTTTTATTTTCAAACGCTCTATTTTTTGGATAATGCTCTGTAACATCATCAATAGTAATTTTAACAGCCCCTCCATTTTTACCTTTTATAAGGAAGTAGTTTTCATATACACCAGATACTTCGCCTCTAATTTCTCTGTTGTTATAGACAGCAACAAGAATATCACCTACTTTAACTGAGTTTACGTTCTCAGTAATAGGCAAATCTTCCACTTTTATATTAGCGTTATATAAGTTATATAATTCGTGCAATTCCATATTTCTTTCTAAAAATAAAGGTCTATCATCATTGGAGAGGTAGATAGACCCTTATTCGTATTATTTTTTTATTTTATATTATATAGCCTGTCCACCACCTTGTGCTGGAGGTATCTGAGCTGCTGTCTGTTGTGCTCCCTGTGCGGGAACTTGTGCTTGTCCGCCTTGTGGCACTTGTGCTTGTGGTTGTGCTCCTGGTTGTCCTTGTGCCTGTGGTTGAGCAGGTAATTGAGCTTGAGCAGGTTGTGTTTCGTCAAGATCTTCTGTTTGTGATTGTGGACCTTGTGCTTGAGCACCTTGAGCCTTTGCGTATTGATCACCCAAGATTAAGTTAACAGGAAGGTTTTCGATGCTAACATAAGATGTGATGATATAATCTGCAATTTCTTCTGATAATTCAACGTCAGAATAGAACTGGCTGATGTTTTTACCACTTTCGTCTTTTACTTTCTTTTTGAAAGCGTTAACGAGAGACATAGGAATATCAATACGTTTTCTAACTCTATAAACGTCGTCGACAGCTTGAACGTTTTCAGTCAAAGGTGTGATATTTCTTTTACCTTGAAATTCTCCAAATTCGTATAAATTCTTGTTCATAATTTTAACTTTATTTTTTATGTATATATTAATATTTTATTCTGTTTTTTTTAATATTTGTTTCTTTTACTTCTTTTACTTACTTTTAAGTAATGTTTCATTTCACCGTTCTTTTCTATTGAAGTTACATCCATTATTATATAACCCAAAGGCGTAATCAAATTTGTAATTCTATCCATAATTAGATCTTCGTCGTTATCGTATTCGTCTTTATCTTTATTATTTTCAATCTTATCTAATATATCTAAAATTTCTTTTTTATAATTTTTTGGGAAACATTTGGCAAATTTCTTAACTGATATAAATATGTTTAATGGTACATCAATAGAAATTTCTTCAAACAATTTAATGTATTCTCCCATAATACTATATATTGAAGTTTAAAACTGGTTTATTTTCCCCATCTCCAATTCCATATATCGTAATGTACTGAAACACCCACACTCCAACCAAATCTCGGATTAGCTAAATTGTAATCAGTATTCAATCCAAACCCAACATAAGGACCAAATCCAAAATTAGGTCTTGGCTTAGGTGGTTTTTCGGGTTGTTTTTCAATTATATACGCTCCTTCCAATCCAGTTATTTTTAATAAAGGAGATTTATTAATAATAAACACTTCATATTTATCTTTGTATTCTCTAAACCCATATATTAAATTCATTGTTGTTAAGTTAGTACAAAACAATGTTGTATCTGGTTTTAATATCCATTTTTTAGTTACGTCATCAGGATAAGCAAAAAATCTACTTTCACCGTCAAGTTTTTGTGAAAAACTGGAGTCAGCGTAATTAAAATCAAACTTTAACCCATATTTATTTGTTTGTTTATCAACTATAATTAATTGATTACCAGCGGTTATACCAGCCAGATTAGCGCTCACTTTAGCGTCGATAGCAGCGATTACGTCGCCTTTAACTTTACTTAATTGATTATAAAGATATTCATTATATTTTTTTAAATCTTTAAGTTCGTTAACAACGTAATTATCTTTGGATATTTCGTAAGCGTTTAATTTCTTATTAAATTCAGATGTTATGCTATCTCTCATAGCGCTCCAATTTTGAGCATCTTGCTTTTGTTGATATTCCCACGTAGCTCTTTCATTTCTTAGAGTACTACATGTAGTGAAGAATAAAGTAAATCCTATAATACAAAGCACAAAAAGTGCTATAGGATAATATTTTTTAATAATTTCCAGTGTAGTCATAATTAATTTTTATTTTATATATTAAAAGGTTTTAGTCCTATCAGAGATTACTCATATTTTGTTGAGGAGCCTTTAACGGTAATTCTCCGTATTTTTTAGTTATTACTCTAGTATTTATATAATTGGTTTTCACCGTTCTATTAGTTAATATAGAAGTCTTATTACATCCACCAAAGATACCTGTTACCCATACTCCGCTCCAAAATACACCGTAGAAATTACCTTCGTGGAATGTGCCACCATAAAATCCGCCGAACCAAGGACCAGTTACACAGTCAACGTATCCGTTATAAAAATTACCACCGTAAAAATCACCACCGTACCAATTTATATATGAAGACGCCGCTGGATGTCCAAATGTACCATTGTTAAAAGTTCCACCGCTCCAATTTATAGATGGTTCTATGCTATTTATTTGAACACCTAATGTACCACTATTCCAAATACCAGTTTCCCAATAAACGTTATGAAAATAAGAATTATTAACTATTCCGTTTTTAAATGTTCCATTTAACCAATTACTATTTGTAAATGTACCGTACCTAAATGTACCATCGTACCAGAGACTACCATCTGTGAAAGTGCCGTCGTTAAATGTTCCACCACTCCATACACTATTACTAAACATACCACCATTAAAAGTTCCAGATTTCCACCCTTTACTGTTGTTGGAATAATTTACAGTTTCTCCTGATATACTAATGGCATTATTACCAGAATTAAATATTCCGCCATTAAATGTGCCACCACTCCAATAAGAATTAGATATTTTCCCACCGTTAAATACACCGTTATTCCAATTTATATCTATAAGATTTCCATCGTAACAAGTGCCATTAATCCAGTTGGTGTTCAATAGAGTTCCACCATTACAGGTGCCGTTGTACCAATTACATTGGGTCATGTTACCACCGTTAAATTTACCATCAGCCCATTCAGTATTAATAATATTTCCACCACTAAATGTGCCTCCACTCCAAATACTGTTACTCATAGTGCCTCCTTGAAACAAGCCAGTTCTCCAAGTTGATCCAGAGAAAATTCCGTCGTTGAAAACCCCATCCCTCCATTCTTTACCTATAAAACTACCACCATTCCAAATTCCGTTGTACCATACATCTTGTGTAAAAGTACCTCCACTCCATATACCGTTAAACCAATAACAATCAGAGTCGAGGGGAGTATTATAAAAAATACCACCGTTTATAGTTGAGTTTTTTATTTCAGAATTTGTAAATAATCCACCATTTATAGTACATTCAGTTAAAACACAATTTTCATAATGACCATTATCAATTTGACAATTATGTAGATGATTATAATATATGTAATTATAACCGTAACTATTATTATTATTCGTGTAATAAGAAGAAACAGGAGTAGGATCTTGATTTAATGTGTCTGTTCCTTTATACACATAAGGTTTATAAACTGATGCTGTATTACCTGTATTTGTAGATGAATTTGTGGTAATATATAAATTATCATATTTATCTTTATATCGCATAAAGAAAGATACTCCACTAAAGACAACAGCTTGAACTAAATTTATATCTATAGCAGCGTCAGTTGGTGTATTAAAAATAGCATTAATTATTTCAGCTCCATTTATTTCACCTCCAGTTAAAGTTATATTTTTTATGTAAATTTCACTTATATAATGATCATATATTTTTTTATTAACAAATCTATCATCGTAATATCTATCAATTGTTATTTCATTATTCTTATCATTTATTTCAATCACTTTATAACCTTGTAACTGTGGGAGATATATAAAATTTGTACATCCAGAAAATTCCAAATAATTATCTATAATCATACTATCTGTCATTCCTGTGTTTGATCCATTTTTATTAAACATTATAAATATTTTATCACCAACTCTTATATTTGAATTTATTTCAGTATATAATTTTATTTTTCCACCGTTGTTAGTAATCACAGGTAATAATTTTACGGCGTTTGGTGCCTGTGAATAATTGGTATTATTGAATACATTGATCTTTTCTTGTTGTGGCACGGTTTGCACTACTTCTTGAACAGTTTGTGTTCCAGTTGTTGTTATTACTAAATCTTGTGAAAAAATATCAGCCGTTGGCATTTATAAGGTTTTATTTTACTCTATATATTAAATTTTGAAAACTAAATCACAAAAAAATAATATAATTTAAAAATAAGTGAATAAGTAGCATGAATGACGATGTAGAAAGTAAAAAGAAAGAACTGAAAGAAAGACTTGAAAGTGACCTATACGTTGATAGGTACAGCTCTTTCAGAGAGTCTGTTGAACTCATTAACAAAGCACTTGAGTCTTTTAATATTAATTATCAATACACTTATAACGAATTTTGTTCTGACTTTACAAATGAATGTTTAAAATACATTGACGAACACCCAAAAGTGGATATGACAGATCCACAACAAATGATGGTATATACTTTCCCGATAGTTATGTCGATAGTGGATCGTGCAAAAAATAAATACGGAATTAAAGATGATAAATCTAATAGTACGCCTATTGAATAATAGGTTCAAAAAGAAGATGGATAAATACAATAAACCTTTGACTAAAAAGAAATTAGTCAAAAAGAAATTAATGCCTCTTGTTTATGGAGGTATTCCAAAACCACCAATTCCTAAAATTAGAACAGTTGGTGAGTAAAAAGTAATTGACGAACATGATTAATTTTATAGCAAACAAACTAAATGATAGATATAAAAGGCTTTTAGAAAGAGATATAGAAAGACAAATAGCTGAAGACGAAAGAAAAAAAGCTGAAGAAGAAAGATTAGCAAATATACCACTAAATATTCCAGATAATAAATGGTGGATTAGCGATAACCCAATAGAAGAAGATAAGTGGTACGACGGTGTATTCTCAAGTGGTACCACAATACCATCTAGTAAATGGTCAAACGGAACTTGGTTAGGAGTGTCTGGATCATCTGGTTACGGAGTATCAGGGAGCGCAGGAGTATCAGGCAGTGCTGGTGTATCAGGAACAAGAGGATTAAGTGGTTCATCTGGATTTTGTGGGACTTCCAGTTATTCCGATCCAGGTATAAAGTACGCTGAATATTTAGCCGAACAAATTAATAAATCGATAAATTATCAAGAATATATAGCAGAACAACTTGATAAAAGTATCCAATATAGTGAATATGTGGCAGAACATCTTGATGTAACAAATTACACAAATTGGAAGAACGGTTACGCAGCACACACTAAACCAAAAAAAGAAGTTAAAAGGGTTTATAGTGAAGAAGATCCTTACGGAGAAGAAGATTGGTCAGTATGATGAAAATAAGAAACGTTATTGAGAACGATATAGTTGAAGATATATCAGTTTATAAAAATATATATCAAGACTTCATAAATTTGATCAAAACAGAGATAGACGAAAACTACGTTCCTAGTTTCACTTTTAACGAATTTTGTGCTATGTTGATAAATAATTTCGAAGGTGTCGACGAAGATATAAATGATTATTCAGAAACTAAAGGTAAACCGTTGACTACTAAGTTATTAAACTCACTTATGAAGATAACAATTGATGAGTTTAAAAATGATGAGGATGCTAGTGAAAAAATAGCTAAAATTATCAAAAATATCTAACGAATTAAGTGTTTCGGACCGCATTTTTTTAATATATAATGTGTATTAAATTTTCAAACTTTAACGAGAGTTTAGTATAGAATAAATGTGGTTCTGCAGAACACTAAAGGCTTTTTCAGGCATTAAATGGAGTAATGGGAGTTATGGCTTTCATTGATAAAAAAAATCGTATGCATTATGGCAGAGTACAAAGACAAAGATGAAAATTGGATGTTTGATTCATCAAGTGATGACCAAAACCAAGAATTGGCTTTCTTAAACAAAGAAACCAAAAACCAAGACGGTATTTATCGTCCAAACGTAAAAGACGCAGCAGACCCTAAGGGTGCTGGTTACAAAGCAACAATCAGATTTCTTAGAAACGTATTTTTAGATGGCACTGGAACAGGTCCAGCAGCTATTACAAAGCACGTTCACTATGTTAAACCAGAAGGTTCTTTAGAGGACTATCCAGATTTAGCAGGTTATTATGATTGTGAAAAGAATGTTTCTCAACAAACACCATGTCCATTGTGTCAGACTTATTGGAAACTTTTTAAATCCAATAATCAGGCAGATGTTATTAAGTCAAGTTTAATCAAGAGGAGTACTAAATTTTATTCCTATATTATGGTTATCGAAGACGAACAACACCCAGAGTTGGTTGGTAAAATTTTAGTTTATCCTTACGGTGCTAAGATCAAGGGAAAAATCAATTCAGAAATTAACGGTGATGTTAGTGGTGAAAAATGTAACATTTTCGACTTCGTAACAGGTAAGGATTTTAGACTTATTATTAAAATAGTCAAGACTCCAAATCCAAACGGTAGTGGCACAGTTGATATGCCAAACTACGACACCAGTACATTCTTACCATCTTCACCTATAAAGATTTGGAACGAGAAAACAAATAAATTTGTTACTCCTCCAACAACAGAGGACGAAAACGGTAAAATTATGCTCACAGACAAGAAATGGCAGGCTAAGATCAGAGAAATCATTTTAGCTCGTCCAGCTAACGTAAATCTTGACGACCATACACCTTCCAAGGATGGATGGGACGACGCTAAGAGATCAAATGTGGAGAAAATTGTTCAGGTTCTTAACGGAAACAGTGTTCAATATGCTGAATCGTCAGTAAAGAAATCTAGTGTGAAAACACCAGCGGCAGAAGTAATTGAAGAGGAATCTTTCGACGATCTCTTTGATTTCGAAGCAGATGATAAGTAATCTAATTTTCATTTGAAAAGAAAAGCCCTCAAAAAAATTGAGGGCTTTTTTTTATATATAGTGTTATGGAAAAATATATTAAAAAATTCGAACAAGTTAGCGAAGAATCTGATAGAATAAAACTATTAGAAGAGGAGATAATAAAAAGAGATGAATTGATTTATTCAATGATGAGAAATCTATCTCACGGTTATATGAATTTTATGGCTGATAAAACCATAGATATAGATGAAATGCGTAGAAGATTCAAAACGGAAGAAGTTGTAAATAGACCAATAGTGAGAGAAAGAATTGACCTCTTACATAAAGATATTATAGGATAATGAAAGTATTTAAAGTCAACGAGTTATTCGAAATGAGTCAGACTTATGAATATAAACCTGTTTCTGAAAAGAGGAGTGGTTTCAAAAACATGACTACTTATGTTTATAATTTTGTTTCAGACGACGGCACTGAATACATGGTAGATATAGTATTATATTCAAAAACTGTTCTTAACGTGAAAACAAATAAATTAAAAACTAAAGTTTTTGCGACCACTTGTTTTGCTAATAAGGAAAACTATAACAGAGGTAAAAGATTTAAATGGAAATACAAATTAACTAATAAACATGATGCTATTAAAGTTTTAAATACTGTTATAAAGATTATAAAAGATTTTTCAGATAGTCATAATATGGATGAATTTGGAATTAATACATCGAAAGATAGGTTAGAAACATATAAATATATTTTCAACAAATATTTTAAAGGTTGGAAAGTATTTGTTTCTATTGATGATTCGTATTATTTAGATACAAGATTTAATATAATCTGCTCAAAAGAGACTAAAGAAGATAATCCAGATAATTTTAGAGTGGATTAAAAATTATTACTTACAATAAAATTCGCTAATTCTCTAACACTTGATATTTCATAATCATTTATTTCCAATCCAGTTATAGACGTGTCACCTACTAATTCTGGCTTAATGGTGTTATTGAATAATACGACACTATGATAATCCACTCCTTCTTTACCCAGCACCATTATAAATTTTTGTTCTGTATCTGATCCATTTATCAATTTTAAAATATCACCCAAATTATACATTTTTTCTTATTATTTTTTCAAAGGCATTGTCGGTCCAGTTATAACAAACTCTCTTTTCACCTTTTCCACCATTTTTTCACCCGTTTTTATTCCTATAAATGTTCCTCTACTACTTATATAATAATAACCCTTGGTCATTGATTCGTGTACGTTATCACCTATATTATCAAATTGTTCAAAAACCAAATCAAATCCGGATTCTTTTAAACTATGCAATATCCACTCTCTCGTTATCCAAAACGACCTAACCCATCCTTGACTAGTATTAGCGTTTTCCCACCCAGCGAAGTTATGTGACTCTTTTGTTTCTAATGGTATATTCTCTGGATATTCCCAAAACCATCTACCATCTACACCGTTTTCCTTAGTCATATCTTTCAAATTCCAATTTATACTTTCTTCAAAATCAGGATCTAAAGGTCTTTCCGTAGCGAAATGTGTTTGTATTATTAATACCTTTTTTGTGATTTTAGAAATCATATTTATAAACTCTCTTGGTTTATCTAAATGATATAACAATCCACCACAATATACAGCGTCAAATTCACCATATTTTTTAGAATTCCAAACGTCATCTTTATAAAATTCAACGTTATCAAGTTTATATCTTCTCTTGTTTTCCAAACATTGTTGATAATTAATGTTTCTCACTTCTACTCCAACAGATTTAAACCCCATTTTTACAAATTCGATAGCGTATCCTCCATCCAGACACCCCAAGTCTAAAATGTTATAGTCTTGCTTATCTTTCGGAAAAACGACGTCTAAAACTCTTTTAGTTGATTTAAACCAAGGCTTGTTGGCTGTAATCTTTTCGTCTATTTTTACTTCTACCCCGTTCTCAATTAGTGCGTGTTTCATATTTAATCTAATTTTTCTAACAACTTATATAAGAATATTTTAACTTTTTCTATTGTTGTTAATTTTCTATGTTTAGATAGTGTTTGGTAATATAATTTACCTATATTTAT